>ENA-OWPB01001297-OWPB01001297.1-human-gut-metagenome-genome-assembly--contig:-NODE-1297-length-23640-cov-18.242781_pt1 | contig 23640 bp, 23 predicted proteins | sample MGYA00248260_ERZ651838 | MGnify/ENA primary metagenome ERZ651838 (study PRJEB26924, sample SAMEA4378304) | human gut metagenome | biome: human gut; feature: human-associated habitat; material: faeces...
TCCGGACATGCCTGCCAGGAGGAAATCAAGCTGATCTACTCCCTGGTAAAACCGAAATACGCGATCCCGGTACACGGCGAATACCGCCACTTAAAAGCACACGCAGAAGTAGCACAGAGCCTCGGCATCCCGAAAGAGAACATCTTTCTCATGTATTCCGGTGATGTCATGGAACTCGATGAGGACGGCGCAGCAGTAACTGGCAAAGTCCACACCGGAGCCATCATGGTCGATGGACTCGGCGTTGGTGATGTAGGAAATATCGTCCTGCGTGACCGCCAGCATCTGTCCGAGGACGGAATCATGGTCGTTGTACTGACTCTCGAAAAGAGAACGAACCAGCTTCTGGCCGGTCCGGACATCGTATCCCGCGGTTTCGTCTATGTACGCGAATCCGAGGATTTGATGGGCGAGGCAAGAGAAGTTGTAGAAGAGGCACTGGATGGCTGCCTTTCCAAAAATATCTCCGACTGGGGCAAGATCAAATCCACGATCAAAGATGCCCTCGGCGATTATGTATGGAAGAAAACAAAGAGAAGACCGATGATCCTTCCGATCATCATGGAGGCATAAATACCATGGACAAAGTAACAGAATGCCTGGACGCGCTCATCGAAGAAATGAGGGAGAGCAGGGCATATCAGAATTACTTGTGGATGGAAGAGGAACTTGAAAAAGACCCGGACTTAAAAAGCCGGGTCGACGACTATCGAATCCGCAACTACCGACTGCAGCAGTCCGAAAACGTAGACCTTTACGATGCGGTAGATTCCCTCGAACGGGATTCCTACGCACTCCGCAAAAGCGAGAAAGCAAACGCCTATCTTGAAGCGGAACTCGAGGTCTGTAAGATGGTACAGAAGGTGCAGGACTGCATTTCAGAGGCAATCCGCATCGGAGTACCGGAAATCTAAAACCGAAAATCAAAAGGAGAGCGCCCATGTCCGAAAAGAAAAGGGATGCCGGATACCGCGCAGCGCTGACAGGTGCGAAAGGAACCGTGCGCCTGCTCATTTACGTCTGCGTGATTCTTGTGATCATTCTGGCAGCGAAAACTTCATATCAGTTTGGACATGACGTGTTTGCCGAGGAGCCAGTCGCATCCAGAGGAAAAGGAAAGGAAGTCACCGTACAGGTGCGTTCCGGCATGGAGGCGAAAGAACTTGGCGAACTCCTGAAAGACAACGGACTGATCGACGAAAGCCTTCTGGTTTTCGAAGTCCAGTACCGCCTGTCCGGCTACTACGGCGGCATCAAGGACGGTTCCTACGTGCTGAACACCGCACAGACCGTCGATGAAATGCTGGAAATTCTGGCGGGCGTCAACACCGAAGGACAGCCGTCCGCGGAATAACGCACGTTTGCAAAACAAGAGGAATCTTACATGATAATAGACGAACGAATGGTAACCTACATCAATTCCCTGGACACCGGCCACACCCCGTTTCTGGAAAATCTGGAGCGGACGGCCAAACAGACAAAAGTGCCGATCATTCGCCGTGAAATGCAGAGCTTTTTAAAAGTATTCTTAAAGATGAAACAGCCAAAGAGAATCCTGGAGGTAGGAACTGCCGTAGGATTCTCTGCTGTTTTCATGGCACAGTACGGCGAACCGGACGCAGAGATTACCACAATAGAAAATTACGAAAAACGCATCCCGATTGCGCGGGAAAACTTCGAAAAATCCGGCTTTGCCGACCGCATCACGCTGATCCAGGGAGACGCAGCAGAAGTCTTAAAAACCCTGGACGGCCCGTACGATTTTATCTTTATGGACGCCGCTAAGGGACAGTACATTCACTTCCTGCCGGAAGTCCTGCGTGTCCTTGATAAGAACGGCGTACTGATCACCGACAACGTGCTGCAGGACGGCGACGTCATCGAATCCCACTTCGCCGTGGAACGCCGGAACCGCACGATCCACAAACGGATGCGGGAATACTTATTTGAACTGACACACAATGAAGGGCTGCTGACATCGGTCGTGCCGCTGGGAGATGGAATCGCGATCACGATGAAAAGCCATGAGAAGAGAGAGGAAACAACATGAGAAAACCGGAATTACTGGTTCCAGCCAGCAGTCTGGAAGTATTAAAAGTAGCAGTGATCTTCGGCGCAGATGCCGTATATATCGGCGGAGAAGTCTTCGGACTTCGGGCGAAGGCGAAGAACTTTTCGATGGAAGACATGAAAGAAGGTGTGGAGTTTGCGCATGAGCATGGCGTAAAGGTCTATGTCACCGCGAATATTCTGGCACATAATCAGGATCTGGAGGGTGTGCGGGCTTACTTTGCCGAATTGAAAGAGATCGGGCCGGATGCACTGATTATTTCTGATCCGGGAGTCTATCGCATCGCCATGGAAGTGTGCCCGGAGATTGAGCGGCATATCAGTACACAGGCGAATAATACGAACTATGGGACGTATCAGTTCTGGTATGAGCAGGGTGCGAAGCGCGTCGTGACGGCGAGGGAGCTGTCGCTGGCGGAGATCAAAGAGATTCGGGAGCATATTCCGGAGGAGATGGAGATCGAGACGTTTATTCATGGGGCGATGTGTATTTCGTACTCGGGAAGATGTCTGCTGTCCAATTATTTCACGGGAAGAGATGCGAACCAGGGGGCTTGTACACATCCGTGCCGGTGGAAGTATGCGGTCGTGGAAGAGTCCAGACCGGGGGAGTATCTGCCGGTGTATGAGAATGAGAGAGGGACGTATATCTTTAACTCGAAAGATCTTTGTATGATTGAGCATATCCCGGATTTGCTGGATGCGGGGATTGACAGTTATAAGATTGAAGGAAGAATGAAGACGGCGCTGTATGTGGCGACGGTAGCAAGGACGTATCGGAAGGCGATTGATGATTATCTGAAGAGCCCTAAGAAGTATGAGGAGAATATGGAGTGGTATCGGGATCAGATCTCGAACTGTACGTACAGGCAGTTTACTACGGGATTTTTCTATGGGAAGCCGGATCATGAGAGCCAGATTTATGATAGTAATACGTATGTGAAGGAGTATACGTATCTGGGGATTGTTGGGGAGAAGAATGAAAAAAGCAGATATGCGATTGAGCAGAGGAATAAGTTTTCGGTTGGGGAAGAGATTGAAGTGATGAAACCGGATGGGGAGAATGTCCGCGTTACGGTGAAGGGGATCTGGGATGATGAAGGGAACCAGATGGAGAGTGCGCCGCATCCGAAGCAGAAATTGTGGATTGATCTTGGTGTGGAATTGGATAGGTTTGATGTTTTGAGAAGGAAAGAAATGGAATAGGATAGGAAAATAAAAGGGGATTAGGAACGTGTCATTTTCGAAAGGTTGCTAATCCTTTTTTGTGCGAATAGAGATTATGTAAAGCAATGGTAATGATAAAAGAAACAAATAGGAAAAAGTTCGACATTCTGTGAAGAAAGTTGCTTCATAATGTTTACAAACTGGAGCAAATAAGCTAGAATGTACATGATATTATTGGACTAAGGCTAAATGCTGTTTTAATAGGCCATAAGTCACAAAAATATGGTAAGTATCATTATAAACGGAATGTATATAACTGGCAATGTCTAGGTCTAATTCTCCGGAAAAATAGAATGGTCAAGGGTGGAGTTCTAAAAACATGGTTTTGGGCAATAAGTGAGCTTTTCACTACATCCTGATACAGATAAACGAGGTTTCGTGTAGAGATATGTATACCTCTAATTAACTGGAAATATTGCATGAGAATGAAGTGAAAAAATCATTTAATAAAAATTTTTGTTAAGTTAAACAACATGCTTTTGAAAAACACTCAATAAAATATACAAAATGCACTAAAAAATACGTTGCAGCACAGAATAAATGTCTACCTCAAACTTTCAGTGGCGGCATGATGGTCTACGGTGGCGTATAAAACTCATACAAAATACCCCTACTACGAGCCTGTTTTATTGCAGAGCAAGATAGTGGCATGATACCTTCATTTTTCCGAAGAATTAGAGGTGGAGGTTGAAAGTGTTGAAAAGCCAAAAATCTATTTTTCTGGAAAAGTTTATTGCAGACAGTAGGTGGACATGATAACTGCATTTTTCTAGGGAATTAGAGGTTGTGAGGGGTAGATGATTGTTCATGCTGCAACAAGAATGTGGTATGAACTTGTACAGTTTTAACAAAGTGAGTTTGTGTACGAGTTATGACAATAAGAGTCAGCACTTTGAAAAATAGAGAAGTGCGACTGCGAGTTATGACAATAAGACCTAACACTTTGTTGATGAGTTGGTATTAAGGTGTCTACCATAAAGTTTCAGTTGAGGAAAAATAGGTGAGTAGCCCATGACAGGTCTACATAAAAGATTCAGTGGTGGTCAGAAAAGTGGGCTGAAATACGACTGCGGAAGATGATCACTGTGAGAAAAATGATAACTACAGTGCGGTAGTTCATCCGATATGGATGATGAACATACTGTTCTAAATAGATAAAGCCCGCCGGTGTTCTGCATCGGCGGTTAGATGAAAAGACTTGTGAGAGGAATATAGCAGAATGTCGAATAAGAAGAAGCTCCTGATCTACGCTCATTACTATATTCCAGATACTGCGTCAACGGGGCAGATTCTCCGTGAGCTGGCGGAGGGTATGCTGGATAAGTTCAACATTACGGTCATCTGTGTGGTGCCGAGTTACTTAGGAACCATTGAAGATAAATATAAGACACAAAAATATTACGAAGAAGAAATCAACGGCGTGAAAGTGCTGAGAATCCGTGTGCCGGAGTTCAGCAAGACCAATAAGAAGAGCCGTGTGAAGAACATTGTCTCCTATTTCTTTGGGGCAATGGGGGCAACCTTCAAGGTTGGAAAGATGGATTATGTGTTCTCCATCTCTCAGCCTCCGATCCTCGGCGGCCTGCTGGGCGTCTGGGGCAAGTGGATGAAGCACGCCAAGTACATCTACAACATTCAGGATTTTAACCCGGAGCAGGTGCTGGCGGTTGGCTATACAAAAAGTAAATTCATCACCGATGCCATGATGTGGTTTGACAAGTTCAGCTGTAAGCGTAGCGACCTTGTGATCACAGTCGGCCGAGATCTGGTGGAAACGGTAGAGAACCGCTTCAAGGGTAAGAAGGTTCCCAAGACCGTTATGATCAACAACTGGATCGATGAAAACGAAATTTATCCGTTGGATGAAAGTAATGAAAAGGTTCTGGCCTTTAAGAAAAAGTACGGGCTGGATGGCAAGTTCGTCATCATGTATTCCGGCAACATCGGCCTGTACTATGACCTTGAGAATTTGATGAAAGTTGTGGAGAGAATCAAGCCGGGTACTAAGACTGCCGACGGCCGAGAGGTCGTATTCGCATTTGTTGGTGCAGGCTCCGTGCTGGACAAGTTGGTGCTGTATGTAAAAGAGCGTCACATGGACAATGTGGTTTTCATTCCGTATCAAGATAAGGCTGATCTGATTTATAGCCTGAACGCTGGTGATGTTCATTGGTGTGTGAACGCAAAAGGCATCAAAGGAGTGAGCTGCCCTTCAAAGGCATACGGCATAATGGCCGCTTCGAAGCCAATTTTAGGGGTCCTGGAGTCAGGCTCCGAGGTTCGCTGCCTGATTGAAGATACACATGGCGGTCTCTGCTGTGAGCCGGGTGAGTATGACAAGGTTGAGGAGAACATCCGCTGGTTCATTGAGAATGCCGGAAACAGTGAGTTGAAGGCGATGGGAGTCAGAGGTCGTGAGAATCTGGAGAAAAACCTGACCAGAAACGTGTCGGTGAGAAAGTACGCAGAAGAGATTCTGAAGCTGTAAAGGAGGCGAGAGGTATGAACAGTAACTGGTTTAAGCTGGTTATGAAGATGACAAAAGTTGAATATGGAAAGAACCTCTTGCTGAAGGGTGTGCCGATCATCTTCAACAAAGGCGGTGCCAAGCTGAAGATTGGTGAAAATGTCACCATCAAGAGCAGTTTCTTGAGCAACTTGGTTGGGCTTTACAGCCGGACGATCATTGTCACGCGCGCTCCGGGAGCAGAGATTGAGATTGGCAATAATGTTGGGATAAGTGGAGCAACAATCTACGCCCGGAAGAAAATCACGATTGGAGAGAATACCTGCATCGGTGGCAACTGCAAGATTCTGGATAATGACTTCCATCCCATTGAGGCAGAAGCAAGAAATAAACTGCTGCGAGATGAAAACGGTGGTGACAGTGATCTGGTTCCGAGCCGAGAGATTAAGATTGGCAAGAACTGCTTTATCGGGTGCAATTCAATAATACTGAAAGGCACATTGTTGGGCGATGGCTGTGTTGTCGGTGCTGGTGCGGTGGTTGCCGGAAAGTTTGAAGATAACTGTGTGATTGCTGGAAACCCGGCGAAGGTTATTAAGAGGTTGTGAGGAAAATAGAATGGCAGATTTAACAATTATTATCCTCACAAAGAATGAGGAGCAAAACTTAGAAAAGTGCATTGCATCTTTTAAAGGTGTGGCACAGCGTATGGTGATTATTGATTCCTATTCGACTGACAAAACAGTGGAACTGGCAAAGTCACTCGGAGCGGAAGTTTATGAGCATCAGTTTGAAAACCACGCTGCACAGTTTAACTGGGCATTGGATAATATCGACCTTCAGACGGAGTGGGTCATGAAAGTTGATGCAGATGAAGAATTCACGCCAGAACTTGCAGACGAGATTGATGAAAAGCTGGACAATCTTCCTGCAAAGGTGAACGGTATAATTCTTCGCCGTAGAGTTTATTTCATGGGCAAATGGCTTAGACACGGTGGCAAATATCCGGAACTTTTGCTGAGAATTTTCCGTGTGGGGCATGGAATGTCTGAAATGAAACTCATGGACGAGCATCTTATTGTTACGGATGGTGATGTAGTTACTTTCAAAAATGACTTTTCTGATAACAATAACAAATCTTTGGAATGGTGGATCAATAAGCATAACTGGTATTCCAACAAAGAAGTGTTGGACCAGCAAATGAAGTCGGATGCAGCAAATGGAGAGGAATCCGTGGAAGAAACCTCGACGTCAATGCAAGCTAAAGTAAAGCGTTTTGTGAAGAACCACGGCTATTATAGTTTACCGAAGTTCTTCCGGGCGCATTTGTATTTTATTTACAGATATTATTTCAGACTCGGCTTTTTGGATGGTACAGAAGGAAAAATTTATACATTCCTGCAGGCATACTGGTATCGCTATTTGGTGGATGCCAAGATCTATGAATGCGAGAAGTTGGGAGTAAAGATGGAAAAGCAAGGAGCATTAGAGGCAAGCTCTTCCAAAATTAGGGGGGGGTAACACCGACTAATCGGGATGCCTTTATATATAGTGTGTGTCACTGCACAGAAATGGCGGTGGCAGCATGACAGATTTAACAGTTGTGATTCTTACGAAAAACGAAGAGAAGAATCTCAGAAAGTGCGTAGAATCTTTTCGTGGAGTTGCGAAGAGATTTGTTATCGTAGACAGCTTCAGTACAGACGGAACGGAAGCACTGTGCAAGGAATTGAATACGGAACTTCAAAAGATTGGATCTAGTTTGGATTTCTACCAGAACAAGTGGATCTCTTATGCGGATCAGCTGAACTGGGGACTTCAGAATACTGGCATTGACACAGAATGGTCAATGCGCATGGATGCAGATGAAGAAATCATGGAAGATTTGGCGGCAGAAATTGATGAAAAACTTCCGAAGGTAAAGGCACCTGTGAATGGTATTATCCTTCGACGCAGAGTTTATTTTATGGGGCGTTGGATCAAGCATGGTGGCCGTTACCCGGAGTTGCTACTCCGTATTTTCCGTACAGGTAAAGCTTCCTGTGAGATGAAAATCATGGATGAGCACATGATCCTATCAGAAGGAACAACTGTTGAGTTCAAGCATGATTTGATTGACAACAATCAGAAAGATTTGGAATGGTGGACAGCAAAACACAACTGGTATAGCAACCGGGAAGTGTTGGATCACCAGATGACACTTGAAAATGCGATGGATGAAAGCCTGGAACAGGATGGTACATCATCTGGACAGGCGAAGATGAAGCGTGTGGTAAAGAACAGCGGTTATTATAGATTGCCAAAGTTTTTCCGAGCGCATCTGTATTTCATCTATCGGTATTACATTAAATTGGGCTTCTTAGACGGGCAGGAAGGGAAAATATTCCACTTCTTGCAGGCGTATTGGTATCGCTTCTTAGTGGATGCGAAGATTTATGAATGTGAGAAAAAGGGCACTAAGATGAAGCCACAGGGAGATTTGGAAGCATAAGAGGAGAAAAAGAATGACGGATGGGCGTAAAGATATTTTAATTATTATGGGACGGTATCTTCCGGGATATAAGGACGGAGGACCGGTTCGTTCTATTAAGAATCTAACAGATTTTTTAGGAAAAGAGTATAACTTTAAAATTCTGACATGTGATAGAGATCATGGAGATACGGAAGCCTATCCGAATATCAAAGTAAATGGCTGGAATCGTGTGGGTAATGCAGAAGTGTATTACGTTCCGCCGAAAGGGTTTGGCGAGAAACTAATAGTGGAACTCGCTGGACATGTGGATATGATATATGTCTGTGGCTGCTTCAATGATTACGCCATTAACACATTGATCGCAAATCGCTTTGGAATAATAAAAGTACCGGTCGTTGTTGCTGCAATGGGACTGTTTTCACCTGGAGCTTTGCAAATTAAAAGTCTAAAAAAGAATACATTTATAAATGTGTTTAATACATTGGGGCTGTTCAAAAATGTGTATTGGTCAGCAACTTCCGAAATGGAAGTGACGGACATTTTGAATGTGATAAAAACAGACAGAAAAAAGATATTTATTGCCGAAGATCTGCCAAGAGCTGTACGGGGAGTAAGAATTATCAAAATCAAGAATCCAGGAGAACTAAAAGTAGTTTTTATCTCCCGGTTTTCCCCCAAAAAAAACCTTTTACAGGCGATAAAAATTCTGCAGCAAGTTAAATGTAATGTGAAATTTACTCTGTATGGACCGGATGAGGATAAGGACTACTGGTCTGAATGTCAGAAAGAACTGAATAAGTTTCCTGATAATGTAAGCTGGGCGTGGAAAGGAAATCTGGAATCCGAAAAAGTTGTAGAAACACTGAAGGATCAGGATGTGTTTTTGTTTCCAACGAGAGGAGAGAATTTTGGGCATGTTATTCAGGAGGCTCTTTCTGCTGGATGCCCTTGTATTATAAGTGATCAAACGCCTTGGCAAGATTTCAAATTGCAAGGTATAGGTTATGTGTTGCCGTTAAGTGATAACAAGCCTTTTGTGGAGGCAATAGAGAAGTATGCTGCTATGGGGCAGGAAGAATTTCAAGATGTAGTAGATAAGGCGCATCAATATGCGATTCGTGTAAGTAACGATAAAGTGAAGAATACAGGTTACAGGAGAATTTTTGAAATAAGGAATAGATAAGATGAAAAAGAAGGTAAAAATTTTGCATATTGTTCCTGCCTTTACATATGGAATTGCTTCTTATGTGAAAGGTCTTATAGAAGGAGCTGATGCGGATAAAGTACAATTTGATGTAATGGGCTTTGGTGAAGTCCCAGATGAATTTCGTTCTCTAGTGGAAAGTAAAGGTGGAAAATGTATTCCGTTGCCAAGTATCCATCGAGAACCGAAAAAGATGGTGGCATTACTTGCGGATTCAATTAAAACTGGAAAATATGATGTAATGCACTGTCATGTTTATGGATACAGAGGTGTTGTATTTAAAGCTTTGGGTAAGCGGTATGGCATAAAGCATATCATTATCCATGCACATGCCTCGGATGAAGAAAACAAGTCTAAGTTTCATAAGCTTCAGACAAGTTTAAATAGAATCTGCAATGTTTCCTTTGCGAATCACTATTTCACTTGCAGCACAATCGCTGCTGAGTATCAATATGGGAAGGATTTTTGCGGAAAACATAAAATTGTAACAATGCCTAATAGCGTGAAAACGGAAAAGTTTTGCATTGATATTGATAGCGTTGAAAAAGAAAAGTACTACAGAGAACTGAAAATAAGTGAAGAAAACTTTGTTTTGATTCATGTTGGCAGATTTTATAATCAAAAAAATCATAGCTTTTTAATAGATATTGTAAAGGCTGTAAAAACAGATTGTCCAAATGTGGTTGCACTATTAGTTGGAACAGGAGAACTGCAAGATAACATTAAAGAGAAAGTTGAGAGAAATAGCCTCCAAAACAATATTCGTTTCCTAAATGAAAGAGCAGATGTTAATAAACTCTTGCAACTTGCTGATGTGTTTGTTCTTCCCTCGTTTTTTGAAGGGCTTCCGGTTGTTGGTATTGAGGCACAAGCTGCTGGTTTACCATTACTTGTTGCAGATACCGTGACAACAGAAGTAGACATGGATATGGGGCTTGTTGAATTTCTTCCCATAGATAAAGGCGTTGAAATATGGAAGAAGGCAATTTTGAATAAGGGTAAAAATTGCAATAGAATGACAACGAACAATAGAAAAATGGCTTTGCAGAAGAAAGGGTTTACCACAGTTGGTCTGTGGGAAAAGTATTATAAAGAAGTTATGGAGTTTACAGGTGATGCAAATGAATAATGCAAAATTAAGCGTGATTGTTCCTATATATGGGGTGGAACAGTATCTAGATAGGTGCATTCAAAGTATAGTTAATGTTAATTACAAAAACATTGAGATAATTTTAGTGGATGATGGCTCCAAGGATGGCTGTCCTGCTATATGCGACTCATGGAAAAAAAAAGATGATCGCATCAAAGTTATTCACAAGCCGAATGGTGGCTTAGTAAGTGCTCGCAAGGCTGGAGTGGAAATTGCTACCGGTGAATATGCAACTTATGTGGATGGTGATGATTGGATAGAACCTGAAATGTACGATTGCTTGGAGCAATATGATGTTGATTTGATTGTCGAGGGTTTTATTTCTGATAATGGAGAGGTGACTAAAAACATAAAAAACCGTATTCCAGATGGCTATTATGAAGGAGAGAAATTAGATGGATTACGAAAGAAAATGATTATGAATGAATGGGGGGATTTTACACTATTTCCTAATTTGTGCTTTAAGATATTTAAATTAGAAAAGCTTAGACCTGTTCAAGCATTAGTTCCTAACAATATTTCTATGGGTGAAGATGTGGCAGTAACCTACCGATATATGTTTGATGCTAATAATGTTGTAATTACTAATAATTGCTTTTATCATTATGTTTTAAATCCAAAAGGGATGACAGCAGGAAAAGATGTAAAGTATCTTGAAAAGTGTTTCGCATTGTTTGATTATATGATTCTAATGGAAAAATTACTAGGCAAACAGTTAGACAATTATATATGTTCAATGATGATAAATGGCATTAGTATTTTATTAGATCCGCGCAAAAAAATACAAACATCCTATCAAAGAAATATGGCTACGGAGTATCATAGAAGGCCGAAAGTGAGAGAATGTGTAGAACAGAGTGCTATTTTTCAAAAGGATATGTTGATTAGAAAAATGATACAGACTTTTGATGAAGAAAGAATGTTGAAATCTAAATTCTTTGTCTGTCTTTATATTCTTAGATGTCATTTGAAAATTGGAAATAGAGAGGAACATGAAAATTGACAGTAAAGAGCGCATGGAAAACGACAGGATTTATTTTGATTAATATAATGGGACTGCTTCTTTTTTCTTTCCGAATTAATGATGATCAAAACATGACATTTGCAATATTTGCATGTATTCAGTGTGTCTTCGGTTTATTATTACTGAAAGATGCGTATCCAATCTATTCGGTTGCACCGCTATTTTTGATTGTATCAGAGGTAATGCATTTTGGAGAAGCCTTTATTCTTGGAATTGGTAGAGAAGACTTATTAGATGTTTCAAATGTTGTTCTTGCTGGTAGTATAAAAAATTACAACATTGCCAATATATTTGCTTTTTCTGTTCAGATGATGGTTGTTGTAGGAATGATTTATGCAGGAGGTTCTAGAAAAAAGTATAAACTTAAAGGAACTGAAAAAATTGATCTTCTATATCAACATAATAAAAATATAACATATAGTGTTGGATTACTGCTGTTTTTAATAGGCGTTGGACCAACGGTTCTTTATTATGGAAAAATGCTTCAGCAAACATTAAGGGGCGTTACATATGTCGGAATACGCGAAAGCGTTGATTTGGGACCATTATTGTTATTGACGGTTTTTTTTCATCCCGGTGTGATATTGATGATTCTTGGCTCTCTTGATAGTCCAGGAAAGCTGAAAGCAAAGTTGATTTTCTATTTAGCCTCTGTGTTCGAGGTTGTTTGTATGCTGACGGGCAATCGAGGACAACAGCTCATGTTTCTGCTTGTGTATATCTTTATATATTATCGATATATTGGAAAATTTAATTGGAAAAAAGTGTTACCGTTTGCATTACTTGGATATGTTGCTATTGCTTTTCTATATGCAATTTCATCTACAAGATTGTATGGATTTGCTGGGTTTGATTTGAATGCGTTTACAAAGGTTCTAATGGGTGAGCCTATTTTGGCTTTACTTGCAGAGCAGGGGTCAACTTTAAATATGGTGGCTCTAACAGTTAGAGATGTTCCATCATATACACCCTTTTCTTATGGAATTCAGTATTTGGCAAGTTTGCTTTCTGTTTTACCTGATACAGGCGGATGGAAGGGAGGGCTGGTTAATCTAGTAGGAACTTTGAGTTATCTTAACACAAAGCTTCCGTTAGGAGATTCATACATAGCAGAGTTATATCATAATTTCGGTTGGTTCGCTATGCCGTTTGCATCTATGATAGGATTCTTTATTGGAAGAGTTGATCAAAGAATTGAACAAAATGTAAAAGAAAATAATTATTTATATCTAGGTAGCTATTTGATTCTTTTTAGAAGCTTATTGTGGATGGTAAGATGTAATTTTTTCAATTTTTTATATGACTTTGTTTGGAGTTATGTCATCATTTATTTGGCAACAAATATTGTTGTCAGATGTAAAAAAAGATTTTGATGTTGGGGGGGAAAATATACAAATGCATGCCTATTTAATCATGGCACATAAGAATATAGAACAATTAAAAAAACTATTAAAGCTATTAGATGCTCCAGATAATGATATCTTTCTTCATATAGATAAAAAAGCTAGTCACCTTATGAAAGATATAAATTCTCAAAAAATATGTACGAAGTCCAGTGTTGTTTGTGTTCCATCCATTGATGTTAAATGGGGGGGTAACGCAAATTCAGGCTGAATTGGGGCTCCTCGCTTGCGCTACAGATAGAAGGAAATATGCATATTATCACTTGTTATCAGGGATGGATTTACCATTAAAAAGCCAAACGGATATTCATAGCTTTTTTGAAAATAATTCGGGTAAAAACTTCGTAAATTTCTCTGGCATGAAGAAAAACGAAAGAGCGCAATACTACTGGTTTCCAGAGATGTATGATGTTATTTCACATCCGAAATTTAGAGCGCTAGTACAAAAAGCTGACATGCTACAGGTTGGAGTTCAAAAGCGATTTCGTGTAAACCGGTTAAAAAAACAAAAAATTAGTGACCTTTATCATGGTGCAAATTGGTTTAGTATAACAGATGAGTTGGCAAGGGAATTGGTGAAATATAAAGAGCAATTTTTAAGAGAATTTCAACATAGTTATTGCTGTGATGAAGTGTTTATTCAATCATATATAATAAGTAATCCAAGGTGGCTTGAAACATTGTATAAACCTATATCATACAATGGATTTGAAAGTATAGCTAGATGTATTGACTGGAATCGCGGTTCACCTTATACATGGAGAAAAGAGGATTATTCTGCTTTAATCCAATCTGATTATTTGTTCGCCAGAAAATTTGATGAAACTGTTGATAATGAAATTGTTGAGAGAATCTTTAAATATGTTAATGAGCAGTAGAAATGGGTGTTTAATGTTATGTTGGTATCATTTATAGTCCCGGTTTACAATGGGGAAAAAACAATAGAAAGGTGCTTAAGTTCTATTTGTAATCTGCGAGAAAAAAATATCGAGATTATTGTGGTAAACGATGGCTCCACGGATTGCACAAAAGATATTCTTGAGAATTTAGCACAAGCGGATAAAAGAATAAAAGTTGTCAATATACCAAATGGTGGAGTGAGCAATGCTAGAAATATAGCACTGAAGCTAGCGAAAGGAGAGTATGTAGCATTTTCTGATTGCGATGATATTGTGCTAAATGATTATAATGGAGTTCTTGAAATTTTGGAAAGGCAAGCATTCGATATCATTGTTTGCGATTATGTACATAATAAGGAAACTATAAGAGAAGATTTTTATAGAAAAAAACTTCAAGCAGGAGATAATGATTGCCAATTCCTTTATGAAGAGGCTGCTATAGGACAATTTAATAGTATCTGGTGTAATGTATATAGACGAGATTTAATAGAACAGAATAACCTAAAATTTGATCCTGAAATGAAGATGGGCGAGGATGCCAAGTTCAATTTGGATTATGTTGATTTGTGTAAGTCTTGCTATTATTACAACAAGCCAGTGTACGAATATATTGATGACAATAGCACAAGCGCAATGCATTCATATAAGGCATCTTATTTGAAAGACCATATTGTTTTATATGATCGCCAGTTAGACTTTCTGAATAAGCACCAATTGAGTAAAGGATTCGAGATAGACGATTATATGGTGTCACGAATCTTTGGAGTTTTGTACTATTCTAAAGATAAAATTGAAGATACAATAATTCTAAAATTTGAAAAGAGCGTTCTATTTGAAAAGATTAAAAATGCAAAATTGAGACAAAATAAAAGCAGAATTAAAAAGATGTTAATCAAAAGTGGCTTATATAAGGTTGATGTTATGAGAAACTTGATAGTCAGATTTATTAGTATAAAGTGATGGAAAGGATTAATTATATGGGTATTAAAGATCATGTACGGAGTTGGCTTAAATCAGATGAGAAGAGATATTGTTTATATCAAGCATTTGCAAGAAGAAATGATGCGGAATTTAATAAATGGATTCTTCAATATCATTCCCCCGATATTCTAGAATTTGAAAATAGAGGGAACTTATATCCAGAAAAAATCATTTATGAGATTCAGAATAATGACAGTAATCTTGGCTTTTTTGGTCTGTGGAAGCAAACACTTCATAGAATCGGGTATGCAGAATCGCTAGGGTTACTTCCAGTTGTAAATTGGGGTACAAAAACACCATACTATGACAAGGAAAAGGGAGATAATTGTTTTGAGTACTACTTTGAACCAGTTTCTTCAGTTGCAGTAAATGAAGTGTCAGAGTGCAAAAATGTTGTTGAAGCTAAAGGGTGGCAACAGCAGAAAAACTTTGAAGATAAAGGGTATGTTCTCGAAGAACAAAAATTGAAAAGATATATTGAATTGCAAAAGAAATATATCCATATTAAGAAGAATATGAGAGAAGAAATTGAAAATGAAATTAAACAAGTAATTGGAAATAAAAAAACGATTGCAGTTCATATTCGAGGCGTTGAATGGGGAAATATAGCCAATCATCCAGTACCTATTGGGTTAGATAAATACACTGATTTGATTGATAAAGCTATTGCAGAAGATAATTTTGAGCAAGTGTTTGTGGCATCTGACAGCGAGGATACTCTCAATGCAATGAAAGAAAAGTATAGAGATTGTATTGTGTGCTTTGACGATGTAGTTAGAGCAAAGGCAGGAAGTCACACACTGGCGATTTTTGATAGTGATAATGATAAGCCGAGTGCACATTATCTGATGGGACGGGAAGTTCTTAGAGATATGCTTGCCCTGAGTAAATGTCAAGGTTTAATAGCGGGATATTCTAACATTAGTTTGGCAGCAATTGTGTGGAAAAACGCAGATGAAGAGAGAAACTATGAGTATTGTCAAATAATGCAGAATAAAATAAATCAAACTGGGGTCTCCGTTGAAGAGGCCGTAAAGAAAATGAAAGGATAAAAATATGAAGTATTTAATTCTCGGTGCCGGTCCAGCCGGATTAACAGTAGCAAATATGCTCAAGCAGAAGGGTATTACTGACTTTTTAGTATTGGAACGTGAGGCAACGGCAGGCGGACTTTGTCGTTCTGTTGATGTTGATGGGGCTCCGTTCGATATTGGCGGTGGACATTTCCTTGATGTTCGTCGCCCGAAGGTAAATGAGTTTTTATTCCGGTTTATGCCTGAAGATGAATGGGACAAATATGTTCGTGACAGCCGGATTGTAGTAAATGGTAATGTTATCAATCATCCAATTGAAGCCAATATTTGGCAGATGAAGATTGAAGATCAGGTCGAGTACCTTAAATCAATTGCTTCTGCTGGATGTAACACTGGAAAGAAAATGCCGGAAGATTTTGTTGATTGGATTTATTGGAAACTTGGCTCTAAGGTTGCAGAAGATTATATGATTCCATACAATCAAAAAATGTTCAGTAAAGAATTGAACCAGTTGGGTACATATTGGCTGGAAAAACTGCCTAACGTCAGTTTTGATGAGACACTACTCTCGTGCTTGATGAAGAAAGCTTATGGTACGCAACCGGGGCATGCTGAGTTCTATTATCCTAAGAAATATGGATATGGCGAGTTATGGCTGCGGATGGCTGAAGTAATCAAGGATAATATTGAATATAATAAAGCAGTCAAAGGAATAGACTTTACTACGAGGACTGTGACAACTGCTGATGGAGAGAGGTATAAATCAGATATTATCATTACAACTATCCCGTGGATGGAATTTGATGATATTAATGGAATGCCATGCGATATAAAAGATGGTATTAAAGATTTGAAATTCAGCTCAATTCAGACGGAGTATTTTCCGGAAAATCTGGATACACAGTGTCAGTGGATTTATTATCCGGATCCTAAGCTTTCTTACCATCGAATTCTTGTTCGGCATAATTTCTGCCCGAACAGCAATGGTTATTGGACCGAAACAAATAGTGAACGAGTGGACATGGAAGAGCCCAATGATAATTTCAAGTACATGAATCAATATGCTTATCCGTTGAATACAATTGAGAAACCAAAGATTATGAAAAGGTTGCTTGGTTGGAGCGCAGAACAGAATGTTATCGGGCTTGGCCGCTGGGGAGAACATCAGCACTACAATTCTGATGTGACTGTTGATTTGGCGATGAAGTTGATTGTTAAATTGCTTGGAGAAAGTGTTTGATGCGAGTAGAGGAAAACAAATCACTTAAACTCAATATGGTACTAAACGGGATAAAGGGTCTGATGAGTATCCTTTTCCCATTAATATCCTTTCCATATGTTTCGAGAGTCTTAGGTGTAGATAGCCTAGGAAGGTATAACTTTTCTACTTCGGTAATTAGTTATTTTATATTACTAGCGGGTCTCGGTATTAGCACGTATGCAATACGAGAAGGTGCCAAAATTCGTGAGGATAAAGAAGATTTTGAACATTTTGCCAATCAAATGTTTACCGTTAATATAATATCGACAACTATTTCTTACGTATTGTTGCTGCTTTTAATGTTGACGGTGGGTAAATTTCGGGATTACTGGGACATATTGGCAGTGCTCTCTATTCAAATCGTATTTACAACGATTGGTGTTGACTGGCTGTATTCTGTATATGAGGATTATTTATATATCACCATTCGAAGTATAGCATTTCAGGCACTGTCTATTCTTGCGCTATTTATTTTTGTAAAAGAGACTGATGATATTGTTCCGTATGCATTAATATCTGTATTGGCAAATGCGGGTTCAGGAATACTTAATTTCATACGATCAAAAAAGTACTGTCACATTCGGCTTGCAAGAATAATCGATTGGAAGAAGCATTTAAAACCAATTTTGGTATTGTTTGCTATGTCAGTAACAGTGACATTGTATGTGAGTTCCGATACAACAATTCTTGGATTCTTATGTGATGATTATACGGTTGGAATTTATTCTGTATCGACTAAGATTTACACAATTGTGAAAACACTTCTTTCCTCTGTGTTAATTGTTTCAATACCAAGATTGTCGGCAATATTAGGGCAAAAGTCAAAGAATGAGTTTAACGAGGTTGCATCAGATATTTATAGAACATTAATCACAGTACTGGTCCCTGCTATAGTTGGAATAATTGTTCTTAGAAGCCAGATTATTTTTATGATTTCGGGTACTGATTTTTTAGCGGCAACATCATCTCTCGCAATACTAAGCATAGCGTTATTTTTTTGTTTGGGTGCCTGGTTTTGGGGGCAGTGTATACTTGTTCCACTTAGCGAGGAAAATACTGTATTTAAAATAACAGTGGTAAGTGCGCTCTCTAATGTTGTATTAAATTTCTTGATGATTCCTATCTGGAAAGAGAATGCGGCAGCATTTACAACTTTGATTGCAGAAGCAATTTCATTCTTCGGGTGTACATTCTTCGGAAAGAAGTATGTTAGCCTGACGGAAGTAAGAGAGACGACACTCAAAGTTCTCGTTGGCTGTGCTGGTGTTGTGTTAACTTCAGTTGGTGTTATGAGGATTTTTCACAATGTGTATATGTCAACTGTTGTTACAGTTTGCTTGGCAATTTTTGTGTATTTGGTTATTGAGGTCATTTTGAAAAATGAATCTATTTGGAGTATTTTAAATTCCATAAAAGCAAAAATGTCGAAATGATATAAATATCGGGGTCAGATCCTATGAAATTCAAAAATAAGAGCAATCTAAGAAAGAATAAAGGCCGTGTGAGAAGTCACACGGTAGCTGCTCGAAGATGCACACCGCTACGAGGTGAGCAGCAGGCAACGTTCAATGAACGGCTAAGAGGCAAAAAGTATTAAAACTTAGAGCATAAGGGAACACTGAAGATGAGCAAAAATGAGTTTGAAATACATGAAGATAGGATATCAATAAGTCATCCAGATTGGGATTTTATTGCTTCAGCATCCATTAGGGATGATTATGCAGAAGAATTACAAAGTGTCACTTGGAGTAAAAAGGGTGAATATTTGTATAGCAATAAATTAGAAATGTATCTTCATATTTATATTATGAGAAAATGGTATGGCGATGATACATACGAGACGATGAAAGACGAAGGTTATGTGGTCGACCACATGGACAATGACGGTTACAATTGTTGCATTGACAACTTGTGTTTCTTAATTGCCGATGAGAACAAAGCAAAAGGGATGACTTTAGATAAGATGAGCGCAGATAAAAGTCATATTGCTTTATCTATGTTTAAAGATTTTGAAACACAGTTATTTCAGATAACAATTGTTTTTAACTATCCTGCAAAACTTATTCTTAGTAATTTAGAAAAATCAGCTGTAATTGAACTGGCGTTTTTTCTGTATGATTGCGAATATGAAGTAGTAATAAATGATGCACGTGCAATTATGTATGACTATAGACGAGATTATACATTTAATCCCGAAGCATTGCATGCTATAGATTATCATATTGAAGGAAAATACGGAACGCCAATTCCAGTAGATCTTTTTGATGAATATCAACAAGTCGACCGTGGTCATACAGTAGTCTACTTTGTAAAGAAAGCACCAATAAAAGGATGGAAAAAGGGTGAGAACAAGCAGTTCTTTTATTTGAGAGCCTAGAGCATTGTAAGAAGGGAGGGGAGGAGAAGCAATATGGACCAAGAATTATTCAACCCACAGTCCTCGTCCGTGACCTCTTCCCGAATCATGTACACCCCGTCTACGTTTGCGCGGACATCGTTACTGCATCTGCAGGAGATCGGATCGCTGCAGGCTATCCATCCGCATACATCGACCAGAACGAACCTGACCTCGTTTCTATGCTTTGTTGTCCTGTCCGGAAACGGAACTCTCACCTACGAAGGAACGACCTATGAGCTGTCAGCCGGGGACTGTGTGTTCATCGACTGCCGGAAAGCGTATAGTCATTCGACCGGGTATAACGCTGGTAGCAACAATACAAATGTGAACAACACAAGCGGAAACAACATTAATACACCCGCCTGTGAGAAAGACACAACCGCTTCCCAAAGCACCAATCTTCCCACTTCCCTCTGGTCCCTCCAATGGTGCCATTTCTACGCCCCGTTCCTGCCAGCCATCTATGAAAAGTACAAGGAGCGTGGCGGCAGCCCTGTGTTCCACCCCGACGATTCCTCTCCTTTTACCACTATCCTTACTGACCTCTACTCGTTGGCTTCCTCTTCTGATTACATAAGAGATATGCGGATAAACGAATCGTTGTCCGCCCTGCTTACATTGCTTATGGAGCAGTCGTGGCATCCAGAGAGCAAGACGGTGAGCCGGAAACGACTGGAACTGGTAGAGATAAAGAATTATCTGGACGAGCACTATACGGAGAGAATAGTGTTGGACGACCTAGCCGAAAGGTATTACATCAACAAGTATTATCTGACAAAAATCTTCAAAGAGACCTATGGCAGTACGATCAATGGGTACATAATAGCAAAGCGGATCACCAGAGCCAAGCAGCTGCTTCGCTTCACGGATATGACGGTAGATGAGATCGGAAACGCTGTGGGCATGGGAGATGCGAATTACTTCAGCCGGACATTCCGAAAAGTAGAAGGGATAAGTCCTAGTGAGTATCGGAAGCAGTGGTGAGTGTGAGCATCGATGTGGCTCACAGGGGCAGGGAAAAATGGACAAACCAATAATAATTGAAACAAAGAAATACGAAGATTTTCGGGGCTGGCTATCTGTGTCGGCAGAGGACTTCCATGTAGTTCAGATCAACCAGGGATACAGTCGGAAGAAGTTCACGCTGCGTGGCCTACATTTTCAGGAAGGGGAACACGCCCAAGCGAAGTTGGTGTCCTGCCTGCAGGGTTCGATTTTCAATGTGGCTGTTGATCTTCGATCGGGAGACACTTTTGGACATGCTTATGGCGAGATCCTTTCCTTTGAAAACCAAAAGCAGATGTACATTCCGAGGGGATTCGCCCACGGATACCTGACTTTGGAGGATGACACCCTGATGCAGTGGTGTGTGGATAATGACTTTTGTGCAGAGGCGGCCAAAACTGTACGGTACGATTCGGACTTCATCTGGGAAAGCGAGAGCTGGCCTGCCGGGGAGTACATTGTTTCGGCGAAAGACAGGAATGCGGAGAAATTTCCGTTCTCTATTGCCAAGACCTGATAACAGTGGTTTAATAAAAATACATAGTAAACGGTAGAACCTGAGTACCTTTTTATTCACTTCAAGTTATGCCATAATCATACTCAACAAAATAACATAGTCAAAAAAGTTTAGTACTTAACTTTTTTAACTGACTATGATTCAGAGGAGGAATATTATGGCTACGCAAACCAGCCTTGTAGCTCAGCAGGTCAGAATCCGACAATGGGCAGAACAGATCCGGAATTGTCAGAACCGTCCCAAAGGGATGGATGTTGAAACCTGGTGTACCCAAAATAATCTTACAAAAGCCAACTATTATTACCGTCTCCGGCGTGTCAGGCAGATATGCCTGGATCAGATGCAGGACACAGAAACCACTGCTTTTGTGGAACTGCCCGCACCTGCACCAGATCCAAAGAAAACAGATACTCCAAAAGAATCCGGTACATGCATTTCGGCAGGAACTCTGCCAATGATCCGTATTAAAAATACCAGGGGACTGTCAGCTGAGATATTTTCCGGTACTTCACCGGAAATGCTCTGCCATCTCATAAAGGCTTTTACCCATGCTGAATGATGCAGATGCTTCCGGATTTAAAAAGGTGTATCTGGCGATGGGATTTACGGATCTCCGTCGTGGGATCGATGGACTGGCAACGATCGTACGCTTTCAGTTTAAGCTTGATCCTTACGACAAAAATACACTGTTTCTTTTCTGTGGAAGAAGATGTGACCGGATCAAAGCACTGCTCTGGGAAGGTGATGGTTTTCTCCTTATGTACAAGAGACTCGATAATGGTGCATTCCGGTGGCCCCGTTCGGCAGATGAGGCAATGGCGATCACAGACGACCAGTACCGTATGCTGATGCAGGGACTGGAGATCGTTGCACGCCATCCGATCTCTGAGCTGAAAGAGACACCCCGCATTATGTAGCCTGTGCAAAATGCCGAAAATAAAAAAGTACCAAAACTGTAAAAATGATGTGTATCAACCGGATGAAAAAGGTTATCCACAAACAGTCTTTTCTCATTCCATTTGTTATCGTGTGAATAGAAAAACTGTTGTGGATAATACATCTGAAAAGCTGTAAAACAACGGCTTTCCAGATGTATTATCCACCGTCATTATGACGAAAGCCCATATCTGAAGGATTGGCGGAAATACAAAAATTCTGTTATAATCGGAATCAGTATAAAGACAGGAGTTCCGGTTATGACGATCAAGTACACAAAAGAACAACTGAATAAGTTTGATAAGGATCTGCTGATAGAGCTTTTTCTTGGGATGCAGGGACAGATGGAAGAATTGTCCAGGCAAACGCAGGCCTTAAATGACAGGATGCAGCTGATGATGGAACAGATGGTCCTTTTCCAGAAGAACCGTTTTGGCAGATCCAGCGAAAAAATGGCGGATTCTGAACAGATACGTTTCATGGAAGTAGACGGGACTATCGTATTCTTTAATGAAGCAGAGGCAGTCTGCGACCTGGATGCACCGGAACCTGATGACCTGGAATTGAAAGCACCCAAAAAGAAAAAACAGCCAGGGAAAAAAGCGGCTGATATAGCAGGGCTGACAGTAAAACGTATTGATCACTATCTGAAAGAGGAAGAACTGACGGCTGAGTTTGGTGAAAACGGATGGAAACAGCTTCCGGATGCCATTTCCCGATGTTATCAGTTCATTCCGGCCAGTGTCGTGATAGAGGAACATCATATCGGCGTTTATTCCAGTAAACTGGATGAACACATGATAAAGGCACCCCATCCCAGAAATCTGCTTCATGGAAGCCTTGTATCCCCGTCCCTTGCTGCGGCAGTCATAAATGGTAAGTATGTAAATGCGGTACCTCTCTACCGTCTTGAAAAAGAATTCGAAAGGTACGGGCTTGCCATTACCAGACAGAACATGGCGAACTGGATGATCCGTCTTGGGGAAGAATATCTGGGAACCATGTATGATTATCTGCATAAGCTTCTGTATGATTATCATGTGATACAGGCAGATGAGACTCCTGTACTTGTAAATAAGGACGGGCGTCCTGCTGGCAGCCAGAGTTACATGTGGGTGTACCGGTCCGGCTTTATGTACCGGGATCGTCAGATCATCCTTTATGAATACCAGAAAACGCGTAATGCATCCCATCCCCGGGAATTCCTGAGGGATTACACCGGGATCTGTGTTACGGATGGGTACCAGGTATATCATACATTGGAAAAGGAGCGTGAAGATCTGAAGATCGCAGGCTGCTGGGTTCACTGCAGGCGCAGGTTTAACGATGCACTGGAAGTGATACCAAAAGCACAACGAAAGGAATCAATCCTGCATCTGATCATGAAACAGATACAGGCCATTTACCGGGAAGAGGGAAAACTGTCTGATTTTTCTACGGAAGACAGGCTCATGCAGCGTCAGCTTGTGGTAAAACCACTGGTGGATGCTTTCTTTGCGTACCTGAAACAGAATGAACCTAAGATTCCAAAGAACGGTAAAATACGGGAAGCATTTACATATGCACTGAACCAGGAAAGCTACCTGAAAGT
>ENA-OWPB01001319-OWPB01001319.1-human-gut-metagenome-genome-assembly--contig:-NODE-1319-length-23294-cov-5.472697_pt1 | contig 23294 bp, 20 predicted proteins | sample MGYA00248260_ERZ651838 | MGnify/ENA primary metagenome ERZ651838 (study PRJEB26924, sample SAMEA4378304) | human gut metagenome | biome: human gut; feature: human-associated habitat; material: faeces...
CGGATGAGGGGCGGCTGTGCCGTTGTTGCCCGGTCATGGGCAATCACGGCAGGTTTACCCTCATCAGTCCGCTTCGCGGACAGCTTCCCCCACGGGGGAAGCCTACTCAGCCGAACAGATCCTCGTCATCGCAGAGCTTGACATAGCCCGCGCTCTTGAGCGGGAAGGTAAAGCTCTCCTCCCCGTCCGTCAGGGTCACATTGCCGTCGGCGTCCAGTCCCTGCAGCAGGCCCGCATAGTCGCGGCGGCCCTGCGCATCCGGGCGGATCAGGCGGACAGCGCACTTCTGCCCCTTGAGCTGCTCATAATGCTCGGGGCGGGTCAGGCGGCGGCCCATGCCCGGGCTGCCAACCTCAAGGTAGTAGCTCTGGTCAATGGGATCAGCCTCGTCCAGCAGCGGGTCGATGGCGTGGGAGACCTCCGCGCAGGTGTCGGTATCCATCGGCTCATCGCGGTCGATCAGCACGCGCAGGAACCAGTCCGGGCCTTCCTTCTCAAAGCGGACATCCCACAGGCGCAGGCCCATAGCCTCGACCACGGGGCGGACCAGCGCCTCCACGACCTTGACTGCGCTGCCCTGCTGCGGTTTACCGGGTTTTGCCATAAAAATGCTCCTAATCATAAAAAGAAAGCGGACCTTGCGGCCCACTTTCAGTAAAATCATCATCGAACACTATGACTATACCACATCCCCGCGCAAAATGCAAGCCCCCGCCGGGCAGAATTACCTTTCAGCGGGCTTTTTCAGCGTGCATTTTTTGCGCAGTTTGGTGCAGCACCTTCGCAGCGGGCTTTTCGAGCAGGAAATACGCCGCTGCGCCAGCGGTCAGGGCGGCGGCCCAGTACAACATATCGGCGCGGTGCATCCAGACCTTATCCCCCAGCTGGTTGGGCGGGGTCGCACCCTGCCAGACGGGCAGATGCAGGTCATACTTCAAAAAGACTGTCAGCATCTGATGCCAGAGGTAAAAGCTGTAGGTCAGCGCCGCCAGCCCGCGCAGCAGCCGCCGTGCCGGGGCGGGCAGCGTCAGCCCCAAACCGAAACCAACCACGACCGCTGCCGCTGCAATGACCAGCGGCATACGGTTCACAAGCTGAAAGTGCTGGTAGTCTGCTGCCGCAGCCTGCGCGTGCATCAGGGCATTGAGCCGGACAAGCGCCGCCGCGCCCAGTGCTGTGCAGCCCGCGCGCAGCAGAAAATGCTGTGCCCAGCCGCCGCGCGCCAGTCTTGCAAAGACGAGCGCCGCCGCCATGCCGACCGCCAGCACCCCGCAGAACGCCGGGAACTGGTTGAAAAGCAGCGGGTACGCATACCCGCCGTACTGGGGCAGCGCCCAGAGCGAGTATACAAGCTGCACGCCGCAGAGCACCCCCAGCACCGGCAGCGGATGCCGTGCGCAGAGCGGTGCAAGCAGCGGGAACACCAGATAAAACAGTGCAAACACCGTCAGCGTCCAGCTGACCGCATTGAGCTGCGTACCAATGTAGCACGCCGGGAAAAGCTGCTGGGTCAGCGTCAGATGTGTGAAAAGGTCAACTGCCAGTGCCCTGCTCCACCCGCTGCGATACACTGCCAGCGCCAGACTGAACAGCAGGCTGGCATAGTAGGCCGGCAGCAGCCGCGCGGCGCGGCGGCGGTAAAACTCTGCCGGGCGGGTCTGCGGCAGCGGTCTGCCCTGCACTGCCGCATTGGCCCACGGCAGGAACAGGCAGAACGCCGACAGCATGACGAGGAAGTCCACCCCAACGCTGCCCGCCCGCAGCCAATGCTCCGCAGCGGGGCGGCTGTACCAGCTTTGCTGCCATATGTGGAACGCCCCCACGGCCCACGCCGCCAGCACCCGCAGAAAATCGGCAGATGCCGGGTGGTCACAGTCGATCGGCGCCGGGGTGCGGCTTAGAACGCCCATTCGCCGTTTTCAAAAATCGTGATCTCCTCGCCGCTCTTGGTCACGCCGACGACATGGGTGTCGGGTGCACCAACCATGACATCCTCATGGATGGCGGAACTGTTCAGGCCCTTTGCCAGCAGCTCGTCCCGGCTCATGGCGGAGCCGCCCTTGATGTTGGTCGGGTAGCCGTCGCCGAAGGCGATATGGCAGGCGGCGTTTTCGTCAAACAGGGTGTTATAGAACAGAACACCGCTGCGGTTGATGGGGCTGGACGCGGGCACCAGTGCGATCTCACCGATGCGGTTGGCGTTTTCATCAGTGGTAAGCAGCTCGGCCAGCAGCTCTGCGTTCTTCTCAGCGCCATGCTCCACGACTTTGCCGTTTTGGAAGGTGACATGCCAGCCCTCGATCAGCTGGCCGTTGTAAGCGTAGGGCTTGGTGCCGTAGACGCGGCCGTCAACGCGGTCGCGGTGGGGTGCGCAGAACACCTCCTCGGTGGGGACATTGGCGATGAACTCGATGCCGCCCTCCGTCTTACTGGACGCGCCCTCCCATGTGGCGTCCTCGGCCAGACCCACGGTCAGGTCGGTGCCGTTGGCGCTCGTCATGCGAATACGGTCGAGGTTCAGCTCATTCATCCGGTCGCGGCGGGCCTTGGTGCGGGCAACATGCTCCTTCCATGCGGTTACGGGGTCACCGGTCGATACGCGGCAGACGTCAAAAATCAGTGCCCACAGCTTCTCAATGGCCTCCTCAAGCGGCAGGTCCGGGAATACCTTTGCCGCCCAGCCCGGGGCGGGCACGGCGGCCACGCACCACTGCACGCGGTCGTTCATCGTGTAGGCCTGCCAAGGCTTCATAAAGGTGCGGCGGGCGAGGTTGACGCGGTTCAGCTTGCCGGCATCCAGCCCGGCCAGCGCCTCGGGGTCTTCGGCATGGATAGCCAGCGTGCAGCAGCCGTCCGGGTCCTCGGCATAGTCGAGGTAGCTGCGCAGCTCGTAGGGCTTCATGGCGCACAGGTCACTCTCAGCGGCCATTTCCATCTGCAGGCGGGTCAGCTTGTCATCCTCCCAGCGTACCACAACGGTCTTGGCACCGGCCTCATAGCCTGCGCGGACACAGGCGTGGGCAAAGTCCGGCATCGTGACCGGGCAGCGGACAATGAAATTCTGGCGCGGGCGCACATTGACGCCCACCTTGACGATAAAATCAGCGTAGAGCTGGAGATAGTGTTGATTCATTGCGAGTGGCTCCTTTTATAATATATTTGGTTGTATTGTACCATAAAGTGGGCGGTAATGGCAAGGCTGCGTGCCTCCCCCCCGAGGGGGGGAAGGTGACCGAGGCCCCGCCCGAGGTCGGATGAGGGGCGGCCCTCCGGGGGTTGCCCGTTCACTGGCTGCCGCAGCGGACCTTGCCCTCATCAGTCAGCGAGCGGGGTCGCTGACAGCTTCCCCCGAGGGGGGGGAAGCCACTCCACCAAAAAACAGGCCGCCCGCCCGGGCAGCCTGTCGCAAAGCTTATTTCTCTACCATCATGTCGGCAGCCTTGTACAGATCGCCGCAGCTTATGCAGATGACAAGGTCACCCTTCTTGGCGTTTTTCTTTACCCAGTCGGCGGCACCCTCCAGCCCGCTGACCACAACACTGCCGGGCAGCTTGGCGGCAAGATCCTCGCTCTTGACGCTGCCGTCATCCTTCTCGCGGCCGCCCATAATAGGCAGCAGCACGACCTGATCGGCGGCGCGCAGCACCTTGGCAAATTCGTCCATCAGCATCTTGGTGCGGCTGTAAGTAAACGGCTGATGTACCGCGATCACGCGGTCATAGCCCATCTCTTTAGCCGTGGCCAGCGTGGCGGCCAGCTCGGTGGGATGGTGGGCGTAGTCATCCACAATGACCGCGCCGTTGCACTCGCCCTTGATCTCAAACCGGCGGCCGGTGCCGTGGAATTCTTCCGCTGCGTGGACGGCATCCTCGGGCTTGAGGCCCAGCGGACGCACGCAGCAGCACATGGCCAGCGCATTATAAATGTTGTGGTAGCCGGGCACACCAAGCCGGATGTGGGCAAAGAACTCGCCCAGCTCAAGCACATCAAACTCAAAGAAGCCGGGCTTGTACTCGCCGATATTGACGGCGTGGAAGCGGGCCTCCTCCTCTTTGATGCCGAAGCTCAGCACCGGACGGTCGATGGAGTTGACGACATCCATCGTGTTTTTATCGTCCATGTTGAACACAACGGTGCGGGACAGCAGCGCAAACTTCTGGAACGCGAGCTTGAGCTGACCCATCGTGCCGTAATATTCCAGATGGTCATTGTCGATGTTCAGGATGACGCCCACCGTGCTGGTCAGCTGCAGGAAGGTCTCATGGTACTCACAGGCCTCAATGACCACGCTCTGGCCGCTGCCGGCCTTGCCGTAGCCGCCGATGAGGGGCAGCTTGCCGCCGATGACGGCAGCGGGGTCCTTGCCGGCCAGCTCCAGCATCGTGGTGATCATGCCGGTCGTGGTCGTTTTGCCGTGGGTGCCGGCCACACCGACGCTCTGGCTATGGGTGCGGCTGATATAGCCCAGCATAACGCTGCGCTCCACCGCCTTGATACCGCGGGCGTGGGCTGCCTGCAGCTCAGGATTGTCATTATGGATGGCGGCGCTGTAGACGACCAAATCCGGATTGCCCAGATTGGCTGCATCATGCCCGATAGCGACACGGACGCCGAGCGCACGCTCCGCCTCGGTGTTTTTGGTTTCCTCAACATCGGAGCCGGTGATAGCGAAGCCGCGGCTGTGCAGGATCTGGATCAGCGGATAGGTGCCGGAGCCGCCGCAGCCGATAAAATGGATCGTGCGAACCCCCTCCAGCAGCTTGGGGTCATACATACTAAAAGCCATAACAGTGGTCACCTCAAAATATATCCGCTGCCTTAGAGGATACGGCATGCGGCATTTTTTTACTAATACTATGATAGTATTATACTATTTTTTTGCAATAAAAGAAACACTTTTTTTGAAATCCCCGCCTGCACAGGTAATTTTTGGGCAAATGGTACAAATTTGGATCTGCAGTTTATAGCAATACATCGAGGGTGCAGCCGCAGCCGCACCCCCGATGTGTGAAAAGATTTTTTATAGTACGATAAATGTGCCCCCGTGTTTCAGGTCGCTTGGGGCGTATTTTCCTGCGGCAGGCAATCTTGCGGCAGGCAATCCTGATAGAGGCTGTCGAAGCCGCTTTCCTTCAGAATGTCCTTCGCAACCTCTCTGGGCTTGATGTTTTCTCGGGTATTGCCGGGGCAGCACAAAAGCGCTTCTTCAACAGCCTCCAAGCGTTTTGCCACACTCAGAATCATTTTTTCAAACGCCGCTGTTGCCTTCTCGTCATTCTCCTTTGTCAGGAAAAGATAGCGGAACAGGTAACTCATCCGTTGCCCATAGCTGCGGCGCAGCGCCAGCAATTCCGGCTCGATCTGTGCGGCCAGCACAGCCGCTTTCTTTTTGTTCGGCGCCACCACGAACGAATAAGCGCCAAACAATGCCCACAGCCCGCCAAAGCCGCAGAGTATCTCCGGCACATACTTTACATACGGGAAAACCGTGTTGAGCGTCAGTAGCACGGCAACCGCCGCAAAGCCGCGTACATTGAGACCGCCTATCACGAAAAAAAGGAAAAAAACAGCCGTTACCAGCAATACAAACGCCGCCTGCTCTATGTCGAAATAGCTTACCGCCGCGCCGCACGCGACAGGAATCAGCGCCAGCAGAAGCATGCCGATCAGCCCGGCGACACGCGTAGAGCTTGCTTTTACACTTTTAGCGTCGCCATCCGCCTTTTTCCACCTTTGGGCAAGCTCCGGGAACGCAGTATCTGCCTCACGGTCTGCGGGCAGCGCATTGTAAGCAAGTGCCGCCAACTGCACTTCATTTTTGTCCTGCACGCAGACGGACGGCAGGGTGGTAAGGGCTTCAAGCGTCAGCTTTCCCAATTTGTCCGGTTTCGCAAAGCGTTCCGCCTCGCCGTCATCCTCTGCCTTGATGCAGTTTATGGTATCTTCCAGAATCGCCTGCCGCAGTTCTTCCCTATAGTCCCAATAATCCTCCTCCGTTGCAGCGGGCACTTCGCCTACAGAGGTTGCCACTGCCGTGTACGCACTTGTTTCCATAGAAAGCTTATCCGGCCATTCTCTTATTTTGGAGTTAAATTGCAGTTCAACAGTCTCTACTTTTTTCCCTTCTGCATCCTTATCAAAAAAAACTCTTTTTCGTTTCTTTCTGCTCTTTCCCGGTCTATTTCTTCCGCCGATTCCATGATGAGGTTATACACTCTGCGGAAGCGTTTTTCCGCCTTATCAATATACTCCCGCGCGGCGGCTTCTCCGCGCTTTCGGGCAACCTCCCGCGTTTTGACATAATCATCGTATAAAGCCCAGTTCCAGACCGCGCGCTGCACTGTCAGCTCCTTGCCGATTGCATTCCTTACCCGCAGCCGCTTCAATTCGCGCAATGTAGTCATATCGCAACCTCTTTTCCTCTTTTGCTGCCTTTATCATAGCATATTTCTTTGACGAATCCAACGATTTTTGTGGCATTTTGTCTGATTTTTTGATACAATAAGAAAAACGCTGTGGAGGTGCCGACCGTATGGCAAAACTGATTTGGAGCCTAGACCCTTTGGCCGTGTCGCGGCTGGGGCGGGCGGCGAAAAAGCCGCCGTTCAGCAAAAAAGAATTAGCCCGCATCGGCATCCCGGCGCGCAAAATCCCCCGCGTGCAGGAGGAGCTTGCCCATTTGAGCGGTGATGCAGCGCTGAAACGCGAGGAGTTGGGGATGCTGGCGTGGGAGATTGCGGACTTGTTGCTGTAAAGCCTTCCCCCTAGGGGGAAGGTGGCCGAGGCTCCGACCGAGGCCGGATGAGGGGCGGCGCTGTCTCTGCCACCCGGTCATGGGCTATCGCGGGAAGTCCGCCCCTCATCAGTCGCCTATGGCGACAGCTTCCCCCCTAGGGGAAGCCTTTTTTCGCGTTGTGCCCTTGTCCCCTCCCCCATCCTATGCTATAATAAATGCATCGTGCCAAATTTATCCGGGCGCGGTGGGAAAATCGCTTTGTGTGGCAGCCAGCCATGCGGAAGGAGTAACACAAATGAAGAACAGTGAAAAGACCCTTGACATGATCGTAAACCTGTGCAAAAACCGCGGGTTTATCTACCCGGGCAGCGAGATCTACGGCGGCCTGGCCAACAGCTGGGACTACGGTCCTTTGGGTGTTGAGTTCAAGAACAATGTCAAAAAGGCATGGATGAAGAAATTCGTGCAGGAAAGCCCCTACAATGTCGGTCTGGATGCCGCTATCCTGATGAACCCGCAGACTTGGGTGACTACCGGCCATGTGTCCAGCTTTTCGGACCCGCTGCTGGACTGCCGCGCCTGCAAGAGCCGCCACCGCGCCGATAAGCTGATCTCCGAGTGCGAGCAGGGCAAGGGCGTGGATGTCGATGCCATGACCTTTGACGAGATGGACGCTTTTATCGCCAGCCATGACGAGGTCGTCTGCCCTGTCTGCGGCAAGCATGACTTTACCCCCATCCGTAAATTCAACCTGATGTTTAAGACCGCCATCGGTGTTACTGAGGATTCCTCCTCCACCTGCTATCTGCGCCCCGAGACCGCACAGGGCATCTTTGTCAACTTTGCGAACATCCAGCGCACGACCCGCCGCAAGCTGCCCTTCGGCGTCTGTCAGGTCGGCAAGGCGTTCCGCAATGAGATCACCCCGGGCAACTTCACCTTCCGCACCCGTGAGTTTGAGCAGATGGAGTGCGAGTTCTTCTGCAAGCCCGACACCGATCTGGAGTGGTTTGCCTACTGGAAGGACTACTGCAAGAACTGGCTGCTGAGCCTCGGCATTCAGGAGGAGAACCTGCGCCTGCGCGACCATGAGCCCGCTGAGCTGGCCTTCTACAGCCGCGCAACCACCGACATCGAGTACGCCTTCCCGTTCACCGACTGGGGCGAGCTGTGGGGCATTGCCGACCGTACCAATTACGACCTGAGCCGCCATCAGGAGGCATCCGGCAAGAGCCTTGAGTACTTTGACCCCGAGACGAACGAGCATTACATCCCCTATGTCATTGAGCCGTCCTTGGGCTGTGACCGCGTAGCACTGGCCTTCCTGTGCGAGGCCTATGATGAGCAGCACCTTGTCGATGCCAAGGGCAAGGAGGATGTGCGCACTGTGCTGCACCTGCACCCCTATCTGGCACCGTTCAAGTGCGCCGTGCTGCCCCTGTCCAAGAAGCTGGGTGACAAGGCGATGGAGATCCGCAACGAGCTGGCCAAGGACTTTATGGTTGACTACGACGATGCCGGCTCCATCGGCAAGCGTTACCGCCGTCAGGACGAGATCGGCACCCCGCTGTGCATCACGGTCGACTTCCAGACTGTCGGTGACGACAAGGTCGAGGCTGACGGCTGCGTGACCGTCCGCGACCGCGACACGATGGAGCAGGTCCGTATGCCCATCAGCGAGCTGCGCGACTATGTTGCCAAAAAGGTTGCGTTCTGATTTGAGCGTGTCAGCATTATAAGATAAAAAATCCTGTCTGCATGGAATGTGCAGGCAGGATTTTTTTGTATGCGGATATGACAGCTCCGTGCGGGGTGAGGGCACCCCGCCCTACATACTGCTTTTCACGCGGGGCTTCACCCAACCTTCTCCACCGTCACGCCGGTGACGGTGACATTGGCGTCATCCAGAGTGTGGACGGCCACGCGCCAGTAGTGGAGCATCTCACCGGCTGTGAACTCAAAGGTCATTTCGTTGGGGTCGATGCCGGTGAAGTCAATGTCGAGCTTATAGGTTTCCTGATTGATAAGGCCATATCGGGCGTAGATGTAGCTATGGTCAAAGCCGCTGCCGGTCAGCGTCACGCGGTAGCGCCCGGGGAACAGCGTCCACTCCTCGGTCATCATCTCGCCTCCCGTTTCCAGCCCTACGCCATTGTCGGTAAAATGTGCGCTGATGAGATCGGACTTCGTCAGATCCATCGTGCGGGCTGGCATTTCGGGCGCAGGCTCCTCCTCAATGCCATTGATCGGCTCAACACTGCCGATCAAAATACCATTCAGCCTATAATAATGTAGGTCATAGCTGTTGCGCGCGAGCTCGTCCTCGTCAACAAAGGCATAGAGCGTGTCAGCAGATAGCTCGTTCAGCTCGCCCGGCAGCGTGACCGCCGCAAGGTTGCCGTCCATGTGGGCCATATAAAAGCTGTTGGAGGTCCAGCCGTGGTCGGCGGAAAAGTCGGCCAAGTCCCAGAACTCGTCATGCTCAAAGTCAAATGTGGCAAAGGCCAGATGGCTGTACTTACCGCTGGCGGCGATCTGCTCCCACACGGGGTCTGTCAGCAGGGTCTTATTCTCGTAGCGGAAGCCGTAGTAGTGGTAGTCCGTCCAGCGGTTGAACAGCTCCGACCGCTGGCCCCAGCCCTGCGCCACAGCGCAGACGGCCAGCATCAGGGCAGGCGCGACACCGTTATCCCAAAAGCGCAGCACCAACCCGCAGCCAACGGCAGCCAGCAGCATACCTGCCAACCACGCCAGCCGCGCGCAGGAGGAAAACATTGCCCAGAAGTTCATCAAAAACTGCGGGATGGGCACGGTGAACAGCGTTTTTCCGTTCACCGTGATGGCGTTTCCGCCCGCGGCAATCAAATCCAGCACCAGCACCACAGCGCCGGCAATGAGCCAGTCGCGGTGGGCGGCAAAGAATTTTTCCGCCTTGCGGGCGTTGCAGACTATGCCGAACACCGCCAACACCACGGCCAGCGATGTTCCGACGCCTGCATAGACATTTTGCTCCCAGCTTTGTGCCAGCCATGGCACAAACAGGCCGAGGTAGTCCGCGCCGCTGAGGTAGCCGTTGGAGTAGCCCGCAAAGTTGACAGCGAACGCCCCCAGCAGCACCAACTCCGCCAGCGCCGCAGCGCAGAACGCTGCTATCGGTGCCAGCACAGCCGCCGGGCCGTGTTTTTGCAGGGCGCGGCGCACCGCGTAGCCCACCAGCACAAGACCGACCATCGGCAGGTAGTACAGATGGATGCCCGCACAGAACAGCCCCATGCCCGCCCATACAACACAGGCACGGCGGGTCGTGGGCATAAGCTCGTCACTGCGCAGCCAAAGGTAGAGTGCCAGCAGCACCAGCCAGTTGGCGGCGAGTGCTGTGTGGGCAAACATGCGCATTGTCAGTGCCGGGAACAGCACGAGTACCCCCGCGCCAGCCACGCTGCCCCATAGCTTGGCCGTCTGCTGGGGGCTCATGATAACGCCGATGGCCGCCCTGCTGCCGCTGCGGTCAACCGTGGGCTGCACACCCGCAATGCGGGCAATGACCGCCTGCGCCAAGCCGCCCTGCAGCATGTAGCAGACCAGACCCCACCAGCCGAAATACTGGAACCGCGTGGGCAGAACCCCGCCCAGCAGCTTAAAGAACAGCGCTGCCAGCGGCAGTGAATCCGTGAACAGCACACTGGTGCGGAACGGATAGACCGCATTATAGTTTGCGCCGATGTACGGCAGATGCACCGGGCTGCGGCGGAACAGCGCCCACCCCAGATAGTGCTGGGCCGGGTCGGGGCTGGGGTTATTCAGGAGCCAGTCAACGCTGGTCGGGTCCAGCACACGAACGCCATACACAGCCAGAAAGACCAGCGCCCCGAGCAGGGCGCCGGTCAGCGGCCAGCGATATTTTCTCAGCACCTTCATTTAGCGCACAAAGGTTGTGGACAGAGTGGTGGACCAGCTCTCTCCGCGCTTGAGGGAGGCGGCGCAGGGGCGCTGCTCCCAGTCGATGGGGCCGTTTTCCTCACCGGGCAGGCTGTGCCACGGCTCAATGCAGATAAAGTGCAGCGGCTTTTTGGCGGCAGACCAGATCAGCGTGTAGGGGAAGTCCGACACATCACAGATGACGCTGCGGCCGGTGTCCTTCTCAATGACAGAAACATGCTGGCTGCGCAGGTTGACCATGGCATGGCTGTCGCTGTCAAACAGGTCATCCGTCAGAGGGATGGCCTCGACATTGCGGGCGAGGTAGTAGCTCTGGCCGTTCAGCAGGCCGGCGGGCTGAGCACTGACACAGAGCGGGGACTCGATGCCGTCAAAGCGGATCTCGTAATCCTCGGTGACATGCCGGTCATCGAAGGGAAGTGCAAAGGCCGGGTGGTAGCCGATGCCGAAGCGCAGCTCCTCCTCAACGGGGTTCTCAACGGTCAGCGTGTGGTGGACGGTCTCCCCTTCCAGCGTGAAGGTTGAGCGCAGCACAAACGCATAGGGCCACTTGGGCAGGGTCTCGTTGTTGGCGTGCAGCTCAAACTCCAGCAGGTTGTCGGCGTGGCGGGTCATGGCATGCTCCACATCGCGGGCAAAGCCGTGCTGCCCGCCGGCATACTCTACCCCCTTGGCAATCATCTTGCCGCCGGTCAGCTTGCCGGTGTAGGGAAAGAGGATCGGTGCATGGCGGCCCCAGACTGCGGGATCACCCTGCCAGAGCAGCTCGGCCCCGGTCAGCTTGTGAAGAACACTGACAGGCTCGGCACCGTGGGTATCCACCGTCAGGCGCAGGATCTCATTTTCAATACTGTATTGCATGGGGATTCCTCCTTATAAATATACACAAAAGCCTTCCCCCTAGGGGGAAGGTGCTGAACGAAGTGAAGCGGATGAGGGGCAACCTTCCGCAATCGCCCGGAAACAGGTTATGACAGAAACTCTGCCCTCATCAGCCGCCTGCGGGCGGCAGCTTCCCCCAAGGGGGAAGCCTTTTACAGCGGCAGTATCTGCAGCAGCATGCCTGCCGCCGCACCGACCGCCCAGAGCAGGCCCGTCATAAAAAGGTTCTGCTTCCAGCTGGGGTTCACCCGCCACAGCACGGCCAGACCGACACCCGCACCGGCCGTAAGGCCCGCAAACAGGCTGCCGAAGGTGATGACCCCCTGCACATAGAGCTGGGCCAGCAGCACGCTGACCGCGCAGTTGGGCACAAGGCCGACCAGCGCCGTCAGCATCGGCTGGAATACACCCATGCCGGACAGCGCCGCCGCGATGGGCTCCTCGCCGAAGGCTTCAAACACAAGGCCAATGATAAAGCTGAACAGCAGGATAAAAACGAAAATTTCCAGCGTGTGGCGCAGCGCGGCCAAAAAGATGCTGCTTGCCTCCTCATGCTCCTCATGGCAGTCCACCTCATCGGCGTGGCCTTCATAGCCGCCGTAGAGAGAGTGCGGCAGAATACGGCGCAGCGGAATGTCAAGCAGCCAGCCGCCCACGATGGCAAACGCCACCTTGCAGGCCAGCAGCAGGACCAGCGTGACCCACTGGGACGGCTCGGCCGCCAGCAGCGGGATCGCCTCATCGCTGGTGGCGATAAAGACCGCCAGCACCGTGCCGGGTGTGATGACCCGGCTTGCATACAGGTTGGAGGCTACGGCGCTGAAGCCGCACTGCGGCACACAGCCCAGCAGCGCACCGGGGATGAACCCCCAGCGGCCGCCGCCGGCAAGCGCCTCCTCAATACTTTCCCCATGGTGGCGCTCCAGCCATTCAATCAGCAGGTAGGCCAGATATAAAAACGGCAGCATCTTCACGCCGTCGATCAAGGCGTCCACAAGGGCGTCAAAAAACAATTCCATGAATACCTCTCTATATTATAAGCTAAAATTCATCGGTAGCTGCGCAGCAGGCGGACCGCCGGGCGCACAGCCTTATCCGGGATACGGGCGCGGAACCGCGCCACCGTGCGGGCTGAGAACGGAACGCTGTCGCTGAACTTCTCAAATCCCAAAAAATACTGCAGATAGGGGCTTTCCTGCACCAGCGACACCACCTCGCGGTCGATGACGCCGTAATGCAGCTGGATCACACGGCAGCCCAGCGCCACGCGGGCGGGCAGTGCCACTGCGCCGCCGGGGGTAAACTGCTCACTGTAGGCCCTTTCAAAGGCATCCCAGTCGATCTCGGCAGCCAGCCGCACCCAGCGGTTGGCGCCGCACAGCTCGCCATGGTAGGGCGGCAGATAATCGTAGATCGACATCTGTTTTTCGCGTGTGCGGTACACGGGTTTTTTCCCCCTTCCTACGGCAGTACCGCCCCTTTTCAGCGGGGCGGCCCTGCCCTGTTTTATCAGTAGTAGTGCTGCATAAGCGGGAACACCAGCGCCAGCACGCACCACGCTGCCTGATACAGCACGATACCGGCCAGCGGCAGGGTGACAAGGCCGCCCGTCAGGGTCAGCAGCACGCCGACTGCACAGCTGAACAGCACCGAGACTGTCAGCACAATGGCAGCCTTATGCTCGCCCTCAGCAGCACCGGCTGCGGCCTGCAGGCCGCCCACAAAGCTGGCAAAGCTGCCCAGATGGAGCATGTTGCCCTCGCTTTCGGGCAGCCACGCCACCGCCGGGGCGATAGCCTGATGCTCACCGCTCGTCAGCACCTTGACCGAACCGGCGGGCAGGCTGTAGGCTGTCTCCAGCAAGCGGACATCGCAGTTGAAATCATCGCAGTCCACAACGAGGGAAAGCCCCGCATGGTGCAGCGTTTCCAGCACGGCCGCCGTGTCGGGGTCGCGCTGGTAGGCCACCTGAAACATTGCAAACAGCTTGCCGGACACCGCCAGATAGATGACCCGGCGCTGGTTCACGGTATGGTGCTGCTCATATTCCAAGCTGGGGATCTTGATGCCGTACTCCTGCATCAGGGCGCGGTTGCCCACCAGAACACGGCGCTTGTTGATCCAGCCGACATAGCCCTTGCCGTAGATCGTCTGGCGGTCATCGACCTTGGCCAGCAGGCTGCGGTTCTCCCCCAGCATGTTCATAAAGACATCGCGCAGCGTGGGGCCTGCCTCCGACAGAATGGAGGCCGCGTAGACGATGGCGGTGTCGATATGCTCCGGCTTGACGGGCTTGATACCGGCAAGCGAAACGCACCCGACCGGGAAGAGGTCACGCGCTGTGACCTGAATGACATTGATGCGCCCAAGCTGGCGAATGTCACGCCAGCCGGGGATGACCGCGCCCACCTGCGCGGCGCTGCGCTGCATCATGCGGGCAGGCAGAGCCGACAGCAGCGTACCGGCCAGCGGTGCACCCAGACAGCCGACCCCTGCCATGACCGTGGCGGCCAGAACCGGGTCCTTGCTGCGGATGACGGTAAAGAGGAAAGCTGCCAGACTGCAGCCGCCCAGCAGCCATGCAAACTGCTGCTGGTTTTTGTCGCTGGTGCCGCGTGCGGCACTGTTGGCCAAAAAGCTGCGGAAAATCTGGGTCGGGCGGCTGACCAGCACACTGGGGTGCGGCTCGGCCAGACCCTGAGACACAGCCCTGAGCGCCCCGGCGTCCTTGAGCCGGTAGGCAACGGCATGCTCGACCTTGGCGCTGACCAGCTGGAAGTTGTCACTGACGGTCGCGGCGTTCAGACGGCGGCCGGCGGCGTTCAGGCACAGTACCAGCGCCGCAGGGCCTGCCAGCATGGGGAGATTGGCCGTGTAGCCGCCTTTGGCCAGCATCAGGATGCACTGCAGCGCCGCGCCGATTGCGGGCAGAATGGACAGGCTGTCCGGGGAGGGGGTCTTGACCAGCCCCCGGATGCCGCTGAAAAACGCCTCCCAGTTGGCGGCGCAGGCTGCCAGCAGCAGCACAAGCATGACTGCCGGGTAGACCATGGCATCGCCCAGCGCGGCCGGGCGCACCGGCAGCACCGCCAGCACGATCATGACCGCAGCGGCCACGCCCGACACAAGGCAGGCCACCGTGGCCTGTGTCAGCTTTTTGGCCAGCTCGGCGCGCACCGCAGGGGCATCCTCGGCGCGCTCATACTCACGGCTGTGGGGTACGGGGATCTCCGCCGTTTCAAACGGTGAGACCGCATTGTCCTCGCTCTCATCCTCGGCACGGCCGGCAAAGCGGGCGGCAGCCTGTCTGACCTCGGCGGCGGTCGGGATATGGGTGTGGGTGCGGGCAGCCGCGGCGTCCTCGGCCAGCGAGGCCGTCAGCCGGGCGGCGGCATCTTCATAGCGCAGGGTGTCCCCTGCCGGCTCACCGCTGTTGATGGCATTGGCAATATCACTGACAAAGGCAGAGGTGTTCGGCTCCGCCGGGGCGGCACCGAGGTTCTGCGTGTAGCCGCTGTGGGCAGACTGTGCCGGGGCAGGCGCACCGCCCAGCTGCTGGGTAAAGCCCGTGCGGGCAGGTGCCGCAGCAACGCTGCTGAGATTCTGGGTAAAGCCGCTGTGCGCCGGTGCCGGGGCGCTCAGGCTTTGGGTAAAGCCGGTATGGGCCGGGGCAGCAGGCGGCTGCGGCGTCAGGCTGATGCGGCCGGTCAGGGTATCGACCAGCTGATCCACATCATCGCGCTGGCGGTGGGGCAGCAACAGTTCTCCGGTCTGGCGATTCTCCTCCTGCGTGGCATCCCCGACAACAACGGTGTTTTCGTAAGGGTCCTCCCCGGCAGCGTCAGGCGGGGGCGCAGGACTTTGCGCGGCGGGCCGGGGCGTGGGGCTAGGTTGGGCTGCAGCCTGTCTGCGCCGTGGGCGCACGGCGTTGTAGGCGCTCATGAACTCCTGCGTGCTGTCCGTCGGGACAGTGTCCAGACCGCCGATCTGCATCGTAAAGCCGCTTGGGACCGGCTGGCTGCGGGGCACCTCGATGGGCTCACCCACAGGCTCTCCGCTGCGCTGCGGCACAGGCTGCGGCGGCGGAGCGGTCTGGGGCTTTTTGCCGGGGGTGAACTCGACCGTATTGCGCTTTTTGCGGTAGATCGTGCCAGTCATGCCGCCGGTCAGCGTATCGGACGGGTGCTTCTGGGCCTGATCGACCGTGCTGCGGATAAAGTCCATCGTCTGGCCGCCCTGCTCCTCCGCGCTACGGCGGGCCGGGCGGGTATATTTGCTGCGCCAGACCTCCTGCGTCGGATCCTCGCGGTCGGTCTCCGGCTCAGCCGGGCAAACCGGCTGGGGGGCCGGGGCGGAGCGGGCAGGCTCTTCCGCCCGCTCCTCGGGGATCATCAGCTCCTCGGTCTCCTCCTCCGGGGCGAAAAATCCGCCCAGAAAGCCCTGTTTCCTGCGCGGCTCTGCACTGCGCTGGGGCGGCTGTTCCGGCTCCTGATCGGGATAATACTCCTGCTGCATGGCAGGGTCATCCTCATACTCCGCATTTTTACCGCTGAGCGAGACATTGATGGGCACAAACGCCCCCGTATCCTCGGCATGTTTGAGGCCGAGAAAGCCGCGCTTTTTCTTTTCGGGCTTCGGCATCCGGCCCTTTTCATCGGGCACGACCGCGACTGAGTTCTTGAAGAACTTCTGAAACTGGTTTTTGCCCTGATTCAGGGCATCGGTGTCCGCAGCGCTGCCGTCCGGCGCCATTTTAAGCAGAAAATCCTTGATGATGCCGGTGCGGGTCGTATCGCCGTCATAGCCCAGACTGCCGGTCGTGTTTTCCGCAGCTGCCGGGGTCGGCATCGTCTGCTGCGGCGGCCGGGTACTCTGCACGGGCTGCGCAGGCTGACGCGTGGGCGTGTAGGGGGTCGGCTGTGTCTGGCGCGCCGTGCGGGGGGCGGGCTGCACGGCCGCAGCGGGCTGCTGCAGCAGGGCGTCCAGCCCGCCATCCGCACCAGAGGCCGGGCTGCGGTCGGGCACAGGCTGTGCGGGCGCGGTGGTGATGCCGACACTGCGCAGGATCTCATCGACCTGACGGTCGGTGACACTGTCCCGCAGGCCGGCCTGCGCCTGCTGTATATTCAGGTCTTCCAGAATACGGTCAACCGAATCATTGGTACGTTTGCTTGGCATGGTGATTCCTCTTTGTAAAAGGATGAACTTCGTTTTTAGCGGGAGGCAGCCCTGCCTCCCCCTGTATTATGTTTACTTCTTCGCAATCCGTCTGCGCATCACATCATAGCAGAGGATGCCTGCTGCCACGCTGACATTGTAGCTGTCAACGCCGGTTGCCTGACCGGGCGCCATCTCCAGCGTGACCGCCGCATCGCAGAGCTTGCGGGTCAGCGCGCCGGGGCCGCCGCCCTCACTGCCCAGCACCAGCGCGACCGGGCCGGACAGGTCGGTCTTGGCCAGCGGGGCACCGCCGAGGTCTGCACAGTAGACAAAGATATTATGCTCCTTGATCGTGCGGATCGCCTGCGCCAGATTGGGCACCCGGGCAATAGGCAGCCGTGCGGCCGCCCCGGCGCTGGCCTTCATGACCGTACCGGTCACGCCGACACCGCCGCGCTTGGGGATGACAACACCGTGGGCCCCGCACAGATACGCAGAGCGCACGATAGCCCCCAGATTGTGGGGATCCTCGACTCCATCGCAGAGGACGAGGAAGGGCGGCTCGCCCTTGGCCTGCGCCGCCTTGAACAGATCGTCCAGACTTGCATACGCCACCTCGGCCGCGCGGGCGGCCACGCCCTGATGATCCGGCGTGCCGCACATCTTCTGCAGCTTGTTTGCGGGCACACGCTTGACCACCGCGCCGCTCTCCTTGGACAGGGCCGTATAGTAGCCCGCCACCGCCTGAGGCATCGCATCGGTCAGGTAGACCGTATCCACCGCGCCGCCGCTTTTCAGCAGCTCGGTCACGGCATTCTTGCCCCATACCAGGGTATCGGTACGCTCGGCACGGTCGGGCGTCTGTTCGCGTTCGCGGGCAAATTTTTCCATAGTGTCCTCCATTGTATCGTAAAAAGCCGACAGTAATCGACTATGCTTTATAATCAGTAAACAGTATACCACATTTCGGTGTGCTTTGTCACCTTTTTTTGCGCCGTCCGGGTCCGCGCAGCCGCTTTTTTACAACTTTGCCGGCCAAAATGCGTCAAAAATGCAAACGCTCTTATTGCCTTATCGCAGCATCGTTGTTTATACAGAGCGTAGACCACGGCGCACTTTTCCACCTGTTGAAAACTCTGTGGAAAGTGTTAAAAAGATGCTTTATAATGGGCTTTTCCACCGTTTCAACCAAGTTTTCAACAATCATGGTGGACAAATTTTCCACATAACAGCCCGGATAAACCCTTTTGTCAACCCGGAATAACGCCGATTTTCCCAGCAAATCCGTTCGGTTTCCCCACATTTTCACCAAATCGCACCGCAAATCCGGGCCTTCTCGCTCTTGTGACAAAAGTACATCTGCCGCAATGAAAAAACCTGTTGATTTTTTGTCAAAGTCGGGTTATAATAGACTTAATGGTGCGCCGGGTGTCGGTGTACCACCTATTGTAACTGTTATATGTGGAGGTATGAACTATGCTGGTAAATGCTACCAATATGCTGCTGAAAGCGCGCGATGGCCACTACGCAGTCGGCCAGTTCAACATCAACAATCTGGAGTGGACCAAGAGCATCCTGCTCACCGCACAGGAGATGAACTCTCCCGTCATCCTCGGTGTCTCTGAGGGTGCCGGCAAATACATGACCGGCTTCAAGACCGTGGCCGCCATGGTCAAGGCGATGGACGAGAGCCTGGGCATCACCGTTCCCGTTGCGCTGCATCTGGATCACGGCACCTACGAGGGCGCTAAGGCCTGCGTTGCCGCCGGTTTCACCTCCATCATGTTCGATGGCAGCCACTACAGCATCGACGAGAATGTTGCCAAGACCACCGAGCTGGTCGCGCTGGCACATGACCACGGCCTGTCCATCGAGGCTGAGGTCGGCTCCATCGGCGGCGAGGAAGACGGCGTCATCGGCATGGGTGAGGTCGCTGACCCCGCTGAGTGCGCCAAGATCGCTGCTCTGGGCATCGACTTCCTGGCTGCCGGTATCGGCAACATCCACGGCAAGTACCCCGCCAACTGGAAGGGTCTGGACTTCGAGGCTCTGGACAAGATCCACAACGCCACCGACAACATTCCTCTGGTTCTGCACGGCGGCACGGGCATCCCTGACGAGATGATCAAGAAGGCCATCTCTCTGGGCGTCTCCAAGATCAATGTCAACACCGAGTGCCAGCTGAGCTTTGCCGATGCTACCCGCAAGTACATCGAGGCCGGCAAGGATCTCGAGGGCAAGGGCTTTGACCCCCGCAAGCTGCTCGCTCCCGGCGCCGAGGCCATCAAGGCTACCGTCCGTGAGAAGATCGAGCTGTTCGGCTCCGCCAACAAGGCTTGATTTTTCAGCTGCCTGAAAAAAAATAAGAATCGCCCGCAGACTGTGGCTGACTGCCACCGCCTGCGGGCGTTTGTTTTACTCAAATTCCTCTTTATGCCGCTGAAAAAACTCCCATGTTGCCCTTACATTCTCCAATTCCGTCCACTTCCGTGTTGTGACAGGCTCGGCATCCAGATCATACACCCGCGCCCCCGGCATGGCCAGCAAAAACGGCGAGTGTGTTGCTATGATAAATTGGCAGTTGTAAAACCGCGCAGAATCATGCAGAAATTGCGCAAGCTCCAGCTGCCGCTCGGGCGAAAGGCTGTTTTCAGGCTCATCCAGCAAATACAGTGCATCCTCACGGATGCGCTCGCTGAACACCGCCAATGCGCTCTCTCCGTTGGAGCGGGTGCGCACATTGGCAGGCAATGTGCGGCGCGCCATCTGGGACTGGCTGTATCGCCGCGCGGCGCTTACCTGCTTGAGCCGGTCGTAGTCCTTCATGCCGTGCATCTGGAACTTTTCCCGCCGAAGGTCGTTGTAATCCGCAAACATCTGCTCACGGCGCATGTCTACGCCATCGTTCAGCGCCCGCAGATCGAGCATATAGTCAAACACATCATCGCTTGTCAAGATCATGCTGCCCGTGGGTATGGGGCGCGCAGTCCGCGGCTCACACAAGCGCGCATAATCGTCAAAAAAAGGCGTTCGATTATACTCTGCGCGGCGGTAAAGCCGCAGGGCATCGGCCATTACATTTAATAGGGTCGTCTTGCCGCTGCCATTGCCGCCGTACAGGATCGTGATTTCAAGAAAGTCCAGCTCAGGCAGCGTGCGGCCTTCGAACAATCCAAACGGATAGTACGAATCATAACAGGTCTGCCTCGCGCGCGGGCTGAACGCCATGTACTTGGCTTCCTGTGCCCGATCTGGGAACCGAAAACCGGAAAGATATATCATAATCGTCCCTCCTGCCCCCTATTGTAGCACAGTTGTGCGCGTTTGCATAGCGTGGGTCAGGAGGTGTTTTTATATGTCCAAAGGCAGTATACTGATCTATACCTCTGCCGCGGGGCAGGCCGCGCCCCTGGCAGGGGCAGCCCTGACCGTGCTGGATGAAAGCGGTACCGCCCTTGCCCACCTGACCGCCGATGCGGACGGCCGCGCAGAGGCTGCCGACCTGCCCGCACCCGATGCAGCCTACAGTCTGGACGCCGCCAACACGATGGTGCGCCCCTACGCGCTCTACCGTATAGAGGCCGCACTGGAAGGCTGGCAGTCCCTTGTGCTGGACGGTGTGCAGGTCTTTGACGGGCAGCAGACGGTCGCACGGCTGTCGCTTTTACCGCGCGGCACAGTCCCTGACGCCGCACGCAGCAGCGAAGCGGAGGTCATTGCAATACCGCCCCACACGCTGTTTTCCGGGAACGGCGGCAGCGGCCCTGCACCGGAGGAGGTTCTGCCCGGCAGTGTACTGAGCCGGGTCGTTATCCCCAAAAAAATCACCGTGCATCTGGGCAAGCCCACAGCGAACACCGGCAATGTGACGGTGAGCTTTCAGTCCTACATTGCGAATGTCGCATCCAGTGAGGTCTACCCTACCTGGGAAGGCGTACCGCCCCACGCCTCAAAACCGCCAGTGCAGCTCAATTTTCCGCTTGCCATCCTGCGGCGGGTAGATGACTGCCCGCTCTAACAGCGCACGCAATGCCGCATCGGTCGGCACAGTGCCGATCCACGCAGCACCCCGCTCCCGCACGATTGCTTCAAGGTCCTGCATCGGCAGATATGGCTGCCCCGGGCAGGCTGTACGGCTTTTCTGTGCCGTGCGGCAACGGTAGTATCGCCGCGTTGCCGTGCCTGTCAGCTCCATTTTCCCGCCGCAGATTCCGCACCGGACAAGCCCGGCCAGCACATGCGGCGGGGCGTTGTGCTGCTTTCTGACGCTGCGTCCCAGCCGCTCCTGAACCGCCGCAAAGTCGCGGCGGCTCACGATTGCGGGATGCGTATCCGGCACAACAATCCATGCCTGCTGCGGCAGGCGAACTGTTTTATGCGACTTGTAACTCACTTTACGCACGCGGCCCTGTTCCATATCGCCCACATAGGTCTGCGTTGAAAGGATACGGCGGACGGTCGGCTTGCTCCAAAGCGGCATCGGCTGCGGCGAATTACACCCCTGCTGTCTGGCGCGATAGACCGATGGCGGCGGAATGGCAGCCTCGTTAAGCAGCCGCGCGATTTTCCCCACACCGTTTCCCTGCAGATACAGTGCAAAAATGCGGCGCACCACCGCAGCAGCCTCCGGGTCAATGACCAGCCGATTGTGATCCTGCGGGTCCTTTTGGTAGCCGTAAAGTGCAAAGCTGGCGATATAGCAGCCGCTGCGCCGTTTATGATCCAGCACGGCCCGCACATTGCCGGACAGATCCTCAAGATACCATTCATTGATCAATCCGTTGATCTGCCGCGCTTTTTTACCGGCCGGGTCCTGTGTATCCACATGGTCCAGCACAGCGATAAACCGCACGCCCCACTCCGGAAAAAGGCCATGCAGGTATTTTTCCACCAACTCCATATCACGGGTAAAGCGAGACTGCGTTTTGGCCAGGATCACCTCAAACCGTCCCTGCTCCGCGTCCGCCAGCATGGCATTGAACCCCGGCCGCGCCCGGTCGATGCCGGAATAGTCCTCGTCGGTGTAAACGCGATAGACACGGTAGCCGTGCTCCTCGGCCCAGCGCAGCAGCAGTTCCCGCTGGTTGCGGATGCTCTCGGACTCCGGCGCGGTCTTTTCCTCGTCCTCCTTGCTCAGGCGGCAGTATACCGCCGCCCACCCCTTACGCGGGGGCATTAGCATCCCCGCCCAGCAGGCGATTCAGATTCTGTCTGCGCTCCGCTTCACTGGCCGAAAGGTAGCTTTCCGTGACGCAATACTCCATATCCACCCCTCCCCTGCTGTATCATACGCCACACCACCTGCCGATAACACAAAAGGCGGCGAAGCCAGAAGGCCGCACCACCCTTGCACTCACTCCATATAAGGGGCAACAAAATCAAATACTGCGTCCCAATAGGCATCGCCCAGCGCGTAGACAGCCTCGCCGTGGCCCGCACCGTCGGCGGTCAGCTCGGCCTTGTTGTCACCGGGTTTCGCGTTGTACAAAATGTCCATCATTTCATACGGAATAAAATCATCCGCCGTGCCGTGGATGAAAAGCATCGGCTTTTCACAGGCAGCCACCTGCTGCAGCGCGCTGGCCTCTGTGAAATTATAGCCCGCCCGCAGCTTGGCAACGCCGCTGGCCGTGTACAGAATCGGAAATTCCGGCAGACCGAACCGCAGCTGCAGTTCACTGGAAAAAACATCCCAGACGCTGGTATAGCCGCAGTCCTCCACAAAGGCCTTCACATTGTCAGGGGTGTCCTCCCCGGCCGTCATCATGGTGGTGGCCGCCCCCATAGAGATGCCGTGTATGACGATTTCGGCGTCCGGGTCGCGCTGAATGATATAGTCAATCCAGCGCAACACGTCCTTCCTGTCCAGCCAGCCCATGCCCACAAAATTACCCTCGCTGTCTCCGCAGGCCCGCAGGTCGGGGGTCAGCACATTATAACCGGCCTCATAGTACGGCGCCGCCAGCTGCTGCGCTCCTGTGTGGTTCGCACGGTAACCGTGCAGAGCAATGGCCCAACGGTGACTGTCGACGGCTTCGTTATGCGTATAACAGACACCGCGCAGCGTCAGGCCGTCATCAGAGGTTGTTTCTACCGCCTCCCCGGGATTTGCGGCAAGAAAGTCCTCCTCCTGTTTCTCAAAAGTGGCCCGGTTGGCTGCAATAACCGCTTCCACGCCTTCCGGCGTCTGCTCGACCTCCAGTGATACCTCGCGGTCACCGCCGTCTCCGCTGCGCCCGATGGCATAGTCAACCAGATAATTGCTGACCGCCCCCAGCGCCACCACCAGAACAACAATCACCGCCGCAATCGCAATTCCGATTTTCGTTTTGACCTTCATTTTTGTTCTCAAGACACATTCCCTCTCTTTATTTTTTTGGCAATATTTGCTAGTATACCCTCTTTTTATTGATTTGTCAATATTTATGAGGCGAATTGTATCTTGTTCTGTCTCTCCCCTACCCGGGTATTTTTATAGTACAAAAAAGCCCTGCTCCTTTTGGAGCAGGGCTGAAAGAGAAACCGGCATCTACCTATTTTCACAGGCCGTTTCCAGCCAACTATCTTCGGCACAAGT
>ENA-OWPB01001337-OWPB01001337.1-human-gut-metagenome-genome-assembly--contig:-NODE-1337-length-22934-cov-7.394685_pt1 | contig 22934 bp, 18 predicted proteins | sample MGYA00248260_ERZ651838 | MGnify/ENA primary metagenome ERZ651838 (study PRJEB26924, sample SAMEA4378304) | human gut metagenome | biome: human gut; feature: human-associated habitat; material: faeces...
GTTGCATAATTCTTGTTCGAATAAAATGTGTCAAGTGATATTGACAAAACCATTTTAAGGAGCGTGGTCAAATGAGATACAAAGGATTTTACATCAAGATCTCACCCGACAGCAACATTCGCAGGGTCGACAAGAAAGGCAGAGATATTCTCTGCGAAGGATTTTTGATACAGGTTTTCGCTGACGAGACCGAACGTGTTGAGATCGACAACTTTTCTGCGGCTGTGGGGTTTGAGATACTGGAGAACAGCTTTGTGGAGGCGGTGCAGTTTGCGAAGGATTATGTTGAGTGTGAAGAAAAGCTATGTAAAAATAACGCATATTGATTTCGTACCATAAAACTATACTATTCATACCGACTTTTAAAAATGTGTTGAATAAATGTAGTATAATATAACAAATAAGATTTTCTTGAAAAATAAAATTATATTTTGTCGTAAAAGTCTGTATGTGCAGAAAGTTGAAATAATCATACGCTTGTCGAGACGAAAAGTGCATAACAATATTATTAAAAACGCTCTATTTAGTTTTATAGTAAATATACATTTGTAGGATAGACAAATGTCCAAGAAGGAAGATATGAATGATTTTTCTTAGCGGAATTCACGGTTCAGGCAAATCGTATCTATGTAAGGAATTGAACAAGTACAATATTCCGACTTGTTCAGCCAGTCATCTGATTGCTAAATATAAAAAAGAAGCATACAGTTCAAATAAGTTAATCAATAATATAGATGACAATCAGTGCGTTCTCATAAAAGCTATGAATTCTTTAAATGATGGGAATCCATATATTTTGGATGGACATTTGTGTTTGCTTAATGGCGATGGTGAAATCTGTAGAATTAATAGTGACGTTATAATTAAATTGAATCCGAAAATTATCATAACTAAGGTGTCAGATCCTAATGAGATTTTTAAAAGGTTAAAGGATCGTGACAATCAAAAATATAATATAGACTTTCTCAAATCGTTTCAATATGAAGAAATTCAATATGCAAAAGAATTGTCTAAAATGTTAAAAATTAAATTCCTGACGATCGATGATGATTTTAAAATTGATGAAATAGTAGAAATAATAAGGAGAGTGTGATTTATGGCAGGCGCATACAAATGGAGATTGTTGTCTGAATGTGATATTAATGATCCTTTTTTTGATTCACTTAAATACGATTATCCTGAATTTGAAAATTGGTATTTGAAAAAAGCTAGAGAAGAAAAACAGGCATTCACATATATTGATGAAAACGGATTAGGTGCTTTTGTAATGCTTAAATTTGACGAAGTAGAAACCATACAAATGCAAAATGGGAAATTGCCAACATGCAAACGTCTGAAAATAAGCACTTTGAAGCTATCAGATAGGGTTCAAGGTAACCGTTTGGGAGAAGGAGCTATTGGAATTGCTCTTTGGAATTGGCTCGAATCCGATGACGAAGAGATTTATGTAACCGTATATGATAAGCATATGAAATTAATTGAAATGCTTAAAAAGTTTGGATTTATATTGGCCGGATATAATCCAAACAATGAAGGGATATATGTTAGAAGTAAAAAGGAGATAGATTTTTCTACTCCATACACATCTTTCCCATTTATTAACCAAGATCAAAACGAATTTGCATTACTTCCTATTGATGAAAAATGGCATGATAAATTGTTCCCATACTCTGAATTAAAGAATACCAAACAAGAAACAGAAGAATTTGCTGCTGCAAATGGAATGACAAAAACGTATTTATTCTTTCCTTACAGTGAGCCAGTTTACAAAGAAAATCAGCCGATACTAATTTACCGAAAGTTTGCGGGTGAAAACAAAAAATTTAAATCCGTCATAACATCGTATGGTACCATTGTAAGGTGCATTAAAATTAAACAAAATTATGTAGAGTATATGGCTTTGGAAGATTATAAGGCTTTGGTTGGAAATAAATCTGTATTTTCATCTGAAGAGATTGAGTCATTTTATTCACAGCGAAATTTATATGTTCTTGAGATTGTATATGATCATGCTTTTGGTGAAGGAAATAATGTGAACTACTTCACATTAAAAAATAATGGAATATGGAAAGATGGTCATCCATTCCAGGCAATGTATAGTATGTCTGATTTTAAATCAATACTTTCCTATGCAAAACAGAACATCGGGAAATTAATCAAATAGCCTTGAAAACACAATTCAAAATATGATATAATGATATTGGAGGTGGTAAGGGTGTGTAAAGTTCTTATGTCAATTAACCCTGAACACGTTGATAATATTATGTCAGGGAAAAAAGTGTTTGAGTATAGAAAAGTAAAATGTAAAAGAAAAATAGACAGTATAGTTATTTATTCAACGGCTCCTGTTATGAAAATTGTTGGTGAGGTCGAAGTTGTAGGTTTGATTGAAGGTACACCTGAAGTTGTATGGAATCAAACTTGTATTGGTGCTGGGATAAATAAAAATTTTTTTGATTTATATTATCATAAAAAGAAGACTGCATTTGCATACTGCCTAGGCACAGTTAATTATTTCAAAAATCCACTAAGTCTTTCTGATTATGGATTAAAAAACGCACCACAGTCTTTTGTTTATTTGAATTAACAGCAAAGAGAGGGCTTGTAATGAATTGGGAAAAGCTTTTGTGTGAAAAACGTCAGACTAGATCTAAATATCCAAGTAAAAAAGATCTTCGCAACGAGTTTCAAAAGGATTATCACAGAATAATATGCAGTGCGTCATTTAGACGTTTGCAGGATAAAACTCAGGTTTTCCCTTTGGATAAAAGTGATTTTGTGCGCACAAGGCTAACCCATTCTCTTGAAGTTTCGTCATTTGCCAAATCATTGGGACAGACTTCTTTTCAGTATTTGATCGACAAAAATATCGATAGTGAACTTACTGCGGAAATAAAAGATAACGTTTGCAGTATACTCGAATGTGCAGGGTTGATACACGATATAGGCAATCCTCCTTTCGGACATTTTGGTGAAGATTCCATCAGAAACTGGTTTGACGCAAATCTAACGAAAATTGAATTTGACGGAACTACGCTTGAACGGTATTTAGACGAGCAGATAAAAAGCGATCTGCTTCGTTTTGAGGGTAATGCCCAGGCTCTTCGCTTGCTGACAAAGCTGCACTATCTTGTTGATGAAAACGGTATGCATCTTACTTATGCTTTGCTCAATACGCTGATAAAGTATCCGATTTCATCTTGTGAAATAGATAAGCACAGTGGTAATATCAAGACTAAGAAGATGGGATATTACCTTGCAGAAAAAGAGCTTTTTGAAGATATTACATCTTCGACCGGTGCAGCAGATTGCCGGTATCCGCTTACATATTTGCTTGAAGCCGCCGATGATATAGCTTATCTGACAGCTGACATAGAGGACGCAGTAAAGAAAGGGTTTCTCAGTTATGATCAGCTTCTTGAAGAGTTAAGAAGTGAGAAATACATAAGTAAATGCGCCGATGAAGATGAGAGAAAAAATTATACCAATATGATCGATTGGTTGGAAACAAAATATCAAAATGCTAAAGCTAAGAAAATAGCAAATCCCGAGCTTAATGCGGTTCAGAATTGGGTTATCAGTATACAGGGAAATCTTTTATACTGTGCTTCATATGGCTTCACAAGAAATTACAGAAGTATAATGGAAGGCACATTCACTAAAGATGTGCTTTCTGTATCACGTGGAAATGCTCTGTCAAAGGCTTTAGGGGGTATAGCATACGAGTATGTTTTCCGTTCTAAGCCGATACTTAAAATGGAGATCTCAGCGGGTAATATAATCAATTTTCTGCTCGACAATTTCATTCCTGCGGCAGTTAATTTTGATACTGGAACAAAGCTTTCACCTATGGAGGACAGGCTTATGTGTATGATCTCCGAGAACTACCGCCAAATTTACACAATATATTCTGAGGGTAAGAGCGATAAAGAAAAGCTGTATCTCAGACTGCTTCTGGTAACTGACTTCGTCTGCGGCATGACTGATAGTTATGCTAAGAGGCTTTATCAGGAGTTGAGTGGGATCGAGTGATTGTCATTGCTCGGAATAGTATAAGAAATAATGGTGAGTTGGTTGTAGATACCGTTAAAAAACAGTTGATTTATTTGGTTTATTACTTATTTGAGAAAAGGGGTTTATCATGACAGAATCAATCATGAGTTTGAAAATATCCGGTCGTTGTTTTCCTTCTTCGACGAAATTGAAATGTTTCACTAAAAATGAATCACGAATAAGTATAATATATGGAAAGAATGGCAGCGGCAAGAGTACAATATCAAAGTCTCTTTGTAACGTAGAAAGTGATTTAAGCTGTTCATTATTAGACCAGAATGATAAACCGTTGTTAATTCCTCAGAATCATATTTTTGTTTTTAATGAAGATTACATAAATAATAAAGTTGCAGTACAAAATGACGGTCTATCGGCAGTTATTCTATTTGGTGAACAAGTTGAGATAGACAAACAAATTAATGAGGTAAATAAAAAATTAGAAGAATACCTAGGCTATATTGATGATCAAGAATCAACTAAAAGATTGCTTGAAAATGTAAAGAATAGTGATTCGTACAAATATAAAATAGAGACCCTTAAGGAAAAGTTGAAATCATCAAATAACTGGGTTGAACGAGAAATTTTAATTTCCGGTAAGAGACCGAATATCACAACGAGTAGTCTTGAAAAGATTTTTGGTAAACCTGTAATTTCTAAAAGCAGAGAAGATGCATTTGCACATTTTCAAGAGTTAATGTCTATAATTGGAACAGAATCTCATAGCAAAGTTAGCGATGCAATGAAACCACTTATGTTTGAAAGCAATTTCTTTCAGAATGTTACCCGACTATTAGCTGAAAAAATAGAGGAACCTGTTTTGAATGATAGAGATAGACGTATCATTGAAATATATAGTCAAAAAGGCTCTCAGTACATTAATGACATAAAAATAGTTTTTGAAAATGAGGATCAAGATATATGTCCATATTGCTTTAGACCTATCAATTCAGAAGAAAAGAGCATAATTTTATCAGCGATAGAGAAGATTTTATCTGAAGAAGCTAAAAATCATCAAAGAGAGTTAGCGAAATATGATAAAAACATTACTGAGATGATAAACGAATTGGATAAAATAATCAGTATCGCAGATAATTTTAAAGGTATATATACCAACGAATATGAAACCGTTGAATCTCAGTGTAGAATAGTAAACTCTCTATTATCTCAATACGGTCAATCTGTTGAAGATAAGATAAACTCTCTATATACTCCAATTTCATTTTCCGATAACAATATTATACAAGAAATTAAAAAATTAAATGATGCTATTTCTCGTCTTGAGGAAAAAAGAAATATTTATAATCAACAAATCGAAGAAATAGATAAAAGTAAGAAGAGAGCCTCTGATTGGAACAGAGAAATTGCTTATTGGGAGTTTTCGGAGGATTATATTGAATACCAAGAAGCGTATAACAATTACCAAGAATGTTGTCGTAAAATGACAGATTATATAACCGAATTCAATAAGTTAAAAGAAGAAATTGCAAATTTAAATAATAAAAAGAAAAACGTGGTGATTGCAAAAGACATGATAAATAAAGCACTAAGCTATGTTTTCTTTTCAAATAATAGATTACAATTAGATGTAGGTGCTGAAAGTGGTAAATATTATTTGATATCAAATGGCATAAAAGTTACACCTGATAAAGTATCTACCGGTGAACGTAATATAATTGCACTTTGCTATTTTTTCACACAAATGTTGGATAATCATAACTCAACTGATAATTTTACGGATGAGTATTTTATAGTAATTGATGATCCTATTTCAAGCTTTGATAGAGAAAACCAAGTTGGAGTGATAACTTATTTGAAATGTCAGTTATCAAAGATTTTTTATGGTAATAAAAACAGTAAAATACTGCTGCTGTCTCATGATTTATCTACTGTATATGATTTAGAAAAAGCCGGCGAAGAAATTGGTGAACAATTTAATTTGAAGAATAAGTTTGTTGAAAACTATGAGCTTAAGCAGCGGCAAATTGATAATACCAAGCATATTGATATGCACAGGCATGAGTATTCATTACTTATGAAAGAAATATATAAATATGCCAAAGGAGAAAACTCGTTGCTTTCGGATCTTACAATTGGAAATAGCATGAGACGTCTTTTAGAAGCTCACGGCACTTTCTTATACAAAAAGGGTATAGATGCACTTACTACGAATGAAGATATTTTAGATCTTTGTAAAAATCATAAAAACTATTTCAGAAACTATATGTACAGATTGGTGTTAAACGGAGAAAGCCATCTTGAAGAAAGAGTGCTTTCATTAAAAGATACGAATTTTTTTGAGAATTATACCTCAGATCAACTTAAAGATACAGCTCAGAAAATAATTTGTTATCTTTACCTCATAAATCCTTTACATGTTAAAGAGCATCTCTCCGATAAGGGAAATAGCTTGGGGAATTATATCAATGTTATCGAAAGATGGATTGAGGATATACCGGCAGATTAAAGTAGGTAGTTGCTTTATTAATTTGTTTTTTATTACCTAGTTTAATGATATAAATACTTCAACGGTTGATAATTGTATATTATTTTGCGTTAACCCTTATCTTATTTCTTGGATGCTTGACAGAAAGAATTTCTTTTTGTTTTGCCATAGCAACATGGGTATAAATTTGTGTGGTTGTGATGGAACTGTGCCCCAATAGCTTCTGTATGTAACGAATGTCAACATCTTCGTCAAGAAGCAAAGTGGCAAATGAATGACGAAACATGTGCGGTGTTATATGTATATCGTATTCGGTCATAGCTGTGTATTTTCGAATGATTTCACGAACTGATTGCTCAGTGAGACGATGATGCAGTTTGTTGACAAAGAAGAATCCACACGTCTTTATGTCCTCTTGAAATAGGTCATAATAAGATTGAAGCACCCTTAAAACATCGGTATTTTCAATCTGTATCATCCGTTCTTTAGAACCTTTTCCGAAAATCTTGATGGTGTGATTCGTCAAATCTACAGATGTGGGTGTCAGATTGCAAATTTCAGATACCCTGGCTCCGGTTGCAAAGAGAATTTCAAGAATTGCAATGTCACGAGTCGTGCAGCGTTTTTGATAATCTGTTTCAGCCTGTGAAAATGAATTGTAAGCACACGTTAGCAGACTGTTGATTATATTGAGGGGGATCGTTTTGGGAAGAATTGTAGGTTCTTGAAAGGAAACATCAATTTTGTTGAATGGATCGATTTCAATTACGTCTTCAATTAAAAGATAATGAGTAAACGCTTTGATGGAAGCGATTTTTCGCTTTACCGTCTTGGGCTTGAATCGTTCGTGAAGTATGTCGATGTATCGGCAAATCATCTCTTTGGAAAATGTGTTGTCTGTATATTCAGAGAATTGCCTAAGATCGATTCTGTAAGCCTTAATGGTTTTTTCATTCAGAGCTTTTCTGGACATGCAGTAGTTAAGAAATCGTTCTATTTGCAGGTTTAAGTTTATCATGATAGCTACTCCTTCGTTTGGGAATAATTCTATTATATATTGTAATACGCTTTTTGTCGAATAGTGTCGATGAATTTCTTGGAAAAATCTGCGAGATTATGTTGATTTTGAAGAAAAATGGGTGTATAATAGTATTATCAAAACTCAACGCAGGATAACTTCAAATTATATTATGTAAGGTGACCTTTTATGAATAATAATGTGGATTATAAATTAATGCGTTTGACCTCCTCAAAATGTTCGGAATATTTTGAAGCCATGAAGATTTATACACAGTCAGTTGAATATATACAAAAAACAAGCACTAATGAAATTAAATATTGGATAGACCATTTCAAAAAGTTTGCGTTAGGAGATTTGTTTTTCTTTGTTTTATTATCAAATGACATTGTAATTGGATATGCAGAACTGGCATATATTAAGAAAAGCCGAACATTACTAATAGATTATATTGCAATAGATAAGCAATACAATTCAAATAGTGCTTTTTATTCTTTTTACTGGTTAATAGTAGATTATATTAATAAGCAGGGTTTGGATTACGACTTTATAACAAAAGAAATTCTGTGCAAATATGATTCAACAAAAATATACCTTTCAGAAATAAAGATGTATGAACTTGAAAATTTTAAAGTAGCAAATTGTCTATATGTTCACCCTATGCTTGAAAAAACAAATGAGGAAAGCGAAAAAGAATCACTACTAATGATATACCAAAAAGTATTGGGGTTGAGCCAAATAAAAAATAATACATACATTTCAATTGTTAAAACTGTATATTTATATTATCAAGCATGGGATGATCCCTTCATTGATATTTCTGAAAAAACAAGACTATCTAAAGAAATATGAGGGTTATTTGAGCATGATAACCAGCTCATTGAATGAGGAGTATGTCATAATGAATGGGTATAATAAAAAGCACTCCTATTCATCTGATGATAAAAGCATTCCTTCAAAAACTAAGTCTATTCAAAACGCTTTAATATATACAATAATTGTTATTATTGTGGTACTGGGGGTTCTGTTTTTTGCGAAAGAACTGAATGTTCAATTAACAACTATTGCATTAGTGTCAGTAGCAGTAGTATTTATAGTGTTTTCTTTTGTAGCCTTATCTGATTCGAAAGCAGCAAAAATAATTAAAAATTTGCCAGTGTTCTCTAAACTTTTTGCACTGTTAAAATGATATTGCAAGATTTATTTCTAATACATGGGAGGCATTTAAGGAACGAATCGAACTTCGCAAATTTGGCTGATTTATTTTCATCTTTTGTATATCTGTATAGTAATGGACTCAACAAATGAAACCTTTCGACATTTATAATCTTTAGTGAATAGGTTTTGAGAATTCCCACTATATATGAATAAGAAAAAACCCATATTTTATCTTCATATCCACTATTAAATGAATGAATTATTGTCGCTTCACTTTTATATTCTTTTTGTCCGTAAAATTGCCAACTTTCGCTTTGCTCAAAATCAATTATAAAATATCCACCTTTTTTTAATGTCCTACTTATTTCGCTAATTACTGCAAATGGGTCACAATAATTTATAACTGATCCTACACAAATCCCTCCATCAAAAAAATTATCATTAAAAGGTGTATTTTCGGCAGAAGAAACAATAAAGTTTTTGCAATGTTTAATTTTTTCTTCGGCAATGTCTACATGATAGTGTATGCCATTAATATTATATTCATTGCCCCCAGAACCGAGATTTAATATTAAAGACTCATCTGACAAATTCATCAGTTCCTTTTGAGAATTTATATATTTTACTATACAATTATGTGTATAACTATACCATTTGTCATCATCTGGCCATATTTCATGCATTTCGTTATACATTTGCGCAATTTCTTCTTTATTTAAATGGTTATTATTCATAAAAGGTCACCTTACATAATATAATTTGAAGTTATCTAATGTTGATCTTATATGCGAATAACATGTGAAAATTTTTAATTGTTTCATCAATCTTGTATGATCAAGAATTAATGAAAATAATATGATTAAGGAGACTAATATGTTTACAGGATATAATTTGAAATTAAACGAAGATTTTTTTGACAACGAGCTAATGAGCTTTGATGAATATAAAATAATTGGTGAAAGTCATCTAAATAGTAAGGTTTTTGAATATAAAAACGATTTGAATCGTTATATCCGTAAAAGAACAATTAATGGAAGTGAATTACAGGACGATAATTTTCCTATTATTGATGCAGATGTTTTTATATCTCATTCTAGCAATGACGTGAGTCTTGCAAACGCTTTAGCAGGATGGATTCATAAAGAGTTCAAGCTAAAAGTTTTTATTGATTCAAATGTGTGGGGTTATTCACAAAAATTATTGGAAGATATCAATTCTGATTTTTGCAACAAGAAAAAAGATGAAAATTATGGATTTACATATGATCACAATGCTTGCAACAATGCTTCTCAACATGTAAATATAATGTTGTCAGTTGCATTACAAAAAATGATAGACAGAGTTGAATGTGTAATATTGTTGAACACTGACAATTCAATAGAAGTTTTTGATGATATAAACAAAACAATGAATATTACATACTCTCCTTGGATTTATTCTGAAATTGTATGCACACAAATTGTAAGAAAAAAGCCATTACTGTATTATAGGAAATATGCTGAGTTTTTTCACGCAAATGAAAGCGTGACACCTGAATATGCATTAATAGATTTAAAAATTTCATATAATATATCTTTGATACATTTGACTGATTTGGATAAAGAAGATTTAATGAAGTGGAATGAAAATTTTAAATGCAATTGTTATGAAAAGTATCAAGACTACCCTTTAGATGCTTTATATTGTTTCAAGCATCCTAAGGAGCTTGAAAATACAAAGACCTTGTTTCGCTATTTTAGTTGTGATTACATTGAATATTTTAAATCCGTTGTTGATGGAAATGTTGATTCCCGATATATGTATGAATTGTTTGAACGAGTATTTTTATGTGAATATGAAAAAAATAACTGTTCAATTTGTAAAGGTGAAAGATGTAAATGCATTTATAAACAAAGAGGTTTAAATGAGTAAAAGCGAATGAAGAAAGATTTTACATAAGTAAAATAAGTAATTAGATGTGCTGGTCATAGTCATATTGTTAATGCAAACGGTGTAAAAAAGAATTTGAAATAGCAGTTAAGAAGGGAAGAAGGCTTATTCCCGTTGGAAGTACTGGATATATGGCAAAGGATTGTTGGATGAAGTTAAATCACAGCCGACAAAATATGTATACTTACAAAAATGTTATGTCCATATTGAAAAAGTAGCAAAGGGTAATGAATTTATTGACTTATTAATAAAATATTCAGTGAGCAGCAAATTATTTATGATTTATAAAATTTATAAAGGACAGGTGAGTGTTATGAGACAGGTATTTTTTAGCTTTGAATATAATAAGGACGCTTGGAGAGCATCGCAAATAAGAAAGATGAATGTTGTAAGTAAAAGTTCCACCTTTTCTGATAATGACTGGGAAACTGTAAAATCCAAAAGTGAAGCTTCAATAAAAAAGTGGATTAATGAGCAGATGGCCATGCGCTCATGCATCGTGGTTCTAATTGGTAAAACCACTTCAACAAGAAAATGGGTGAAATATGAAATAGAGAAGGCATATGAATTGAAAAAAGGTATCGTTGGAATATACATTCATGGTTTGAAAAACGAAAACGGCGATCAAACTGAAAAAGGAAGTAATCCATTTTATAATGTATTTACTAATAATGGTGAAAGACTTTCCAAGTATGTGACTTGTTATGATCCACCGTATAAATCAAGTAAATTTGTATATGATGATATATCAAATAACATTGATGATCTTATTGAAAATGCAATAGAAAACAAACCACCACAGTAATAAAATATTATTTTTCCGTGCGTTAAGAACTTGTTCTCATAGAGAAAATATGATATAATAAAGATATAACAAGCGAAAATAAAATAATAGGTTATCAAGTGATTTTAATGATAAACTGCTCTAGTCAAGTATCTTTGTAACACCATTTCTTAAATAATGATTCACTGTAATGAACCTCAAGGGGTGGTTTGTAATCATTATAAGAATGCGGATGGTACATATGCAATTCTTCAACTGCAGTATAGATTTCCTCTTGTGTATGATGATAATGATGACAGATAAATTCAAGACTGAACTTCCAAATGTGTAAATAATGACATCTTATACAAATTACCAACAACCGGCTTTGCCATTATATCTACAAGAATATAAAAGACAACAATAAATGAACGCACATGCGGACTTGACTTTTACATTCTTGTAGAATTCTGGCAATCAAGCGGTTGTTGGCAGCATTATGGTCGAATTAATAAAATACATTTCATAAATCATACACTTTATTTTGTTGATAAAGCTAATTTTTGGCCTAGCAAAATCGCTTGTTTATTGGCATCATATCATTTTGCTAGGGGCAATTGTAATATAATTAGGAGTCAAATACATGAGTATTTATATTATAAATCCATCATTTATAATGAAAAATCATAGTAAAGCTCATTGCTTTGTAAAGGAGCTCAAAGAACAGTTTGATAAGTACGATATATCTTATTCTATGGTGAATAATGCAGCTAAGTATTTATCTAAGATTGAAAATGATAGTATAATAATAATTTTTAATGATGAGTCAGTTTCAACAGATGAAAATTTAAAAAAGCTGTTATATTTGGCTAAGAACAAAAAAGCGACCATATATCCGATTGCTATGGATAAGGAAACAAGAAAGTCGTTAGAGATTATTGCCGATAAGCAAAGCTATGATGTTTGGGAACAGCTCAGATGCAGAGATTTAAGTGATGATTACCTTCCATTGGCAGCTCGTTGCTTTGCACGAAAAGTTATTGCGAACATAATGCCGACTATGTATAGTGAAAGTGGTCTTATTTTTATAAGCCATAGACGTTTGGATGGTGAAGAAATTACAGCACAGCTCTGTGATACTCTTAGTGTTCAGTTCAAGGCGTATGAAACATTTCGTGATGTTACTTCTGTAAAAGTTGGTGAAGAAGCACAAAGTGAAATAGATAAAGCAATGTCAGAAAGTGATGCATTTATTTTTATTCATACACCTAAGTCTGCCGATTCTAAGTGGATACAGAAAGAATTGAGATATGCTATTCTGAGAAACATTCCTGTTTTATGGGTGCAGATAGAAAATGCCGATATTCATAAATTAAAATTTGTTCCTTCAGAAAAGCCACACTTGAGTTATTCTTTAGATGAATTTAAAGATATCAAAAGATTAACTGAAATTACTGATGAAATTATGGAAAGAACATTTGACTTGATTATGACTAAATCAAATGTAGTGTTTGATTGTCATAATGCGTTGGAAGAAATGTTTGAAGATAAAATAAAGTGTATTGATAGCGAAAAAATGATCTTTAATATTGATGTAAAACGAAAAGGGTATAGATATCCACAACGAGATATAAATCAATATGTTCAGTTATTTGGCAGAACACCTACTTTATCGGATAAAGAAAATTTAAAAAAATACTTGAATAGAATGAATGATCATTACGATTCATCTGTTATTTTAACAGATAAAGTATTCACAAAGGAAGAAAGCGATAAAATAATTATTGAAACATATGAGGATTTTATGTTTCATTGGGGTAATTATCTTCAAAAGCCTGTTAGCAATAGAAATAGTGAAATAATTATTTCTGGAGCTTTTCCAGATGGTGAGGAAATATATAAGCAAACGCTTACGGATGCTCTTGTGATTTTTGCAAAATCAATTTTAAAATCCGGATATATTTTAACATTTGGTTCTCACCCTACCTTTCAAGAGTTGTTTTTTGAAATATCGAAGTTGATTTATTCTGAAAATTGTAAAGAGCATTTAAAAATGTATATATCAAAGTGGTTTGAGGATAAATATCTATATTCAAAAGAATATTATAATGAAAGTACTACTTTTAATGAAACAGAAAAGAATAATTCATTAAGTAAAAGCTTGACCACAATGAGAAAGCATATGATACAACGGAAAGAAGTTTCAGCTCTAATTTGTATGGGCGGTAAAATTAAGAAAAATAAAGCTGATGAAGGAATTCGTGAAGAAATAGCATTAGCTATTGAGAATGGAATACCAGTATTTGTAGTAGGCTCTGTTGGAGGATGTTCTTCTATCGTTGCTTCTGAATATAAGGCTAATGGTTGGCAGGGTTTAAACGATGCTCCTTTAGTAATGAATAATGAATTTGCAGAAAGCCTTGATTATGTTATGTTATCAAAGCAATTGTTAGATTACTTGAATGAAAAACAATGAGTTCATCACATAAATTTTTATTTTATGGATTAAAAAAACTTGTACCGATATGTTTATTATAGTATGGAGGTAAAAAGCATGTTTGTCACTTTTGATACAAAAATTGGAAATAAGGAAATGTTTAATGACTTCTTGGCGTCAGGCAAAGGTATATTTAGCAAGAATCAAAAAGATGTTCATAATACACTGGAAGAATACTTATTGAATGATGAAATAATTGATGGAGATGCAATATCGCAAGATTGGTTTCCAAATATAAATTCAAATATTTTTATATCTCATTCACACTTGGATGAAGAATATGTAATTGCATTTGCCGGTTGGCTGAAAAAGAATTTTAATTTAAATGCATTTATTGACTCATGCGTTTGGGGGTATTCTAATGAATTGTTAAAACAGATTGACGAAAGATATTGTAAAAATCACGATGCAACATATAATTATGAAAAACGAAACATTTCTACTAGTCATGTTCATATGATGTTAAATGTAGCGTTAATGAAAATGATGGATAAATGTGAATGTATATTCTTTATGGATACACCAAATTCATTGCCGGTTGCAGATAATATTAAAAACACTGAAAGCACTTTATCTTCATGGATTTATTCAGAGGTTGAAATGACAAGATATCTGCGTGAAAAAAACCGCAAAGAAAAGGTTATAGGTATCCAATAAATGCGGGTTTTCAACTTGAACATTCAGAATTGAAAATCAAATATCAAATCAATAAAGAACATATGAAAAAAATTTATGATAAAAGTTTAGAAGTATGGTTAACAAGCTGTTCAGACCATGAGCATCCCTTAGATACCTTATATAAGCAAGTTAATAAGATAGAGGAAAATGAGTATGGAAAGTAAAATAGAACATTTAAAAATGATACAAGGCATCATTACAAGAATGAATACGAATTCATTTCAAATAAAGGGATGGACGATAACATTGGTATCAGCACTATTAGCACTTTATGCTAATAGCAGAAAAGTTACATACATTTTTATAGCTCTTATCCCTGTATTAATCTTCTGGTTTTTAGATTCATATTATTTACAACAAGAACGTAAATTTAGAGAGTTGTATAAAGAAATTGTAAACACTGACCATTATGGAACGGATATAAAAGAGTTTGAAATGCTAATAGATAAATACAAAGATTGTAAATGTTGTCTAGTTAAAACAATGACTTCTATAACGATTTTGCCGATTTATTTGCTATTATCATTGGGATTGATTATTGGTGGATTTATTTTAAAATAGAAAGGAAACATGTATGGGAAGAAAAATATTTATATCATATAAATATGCCGATAATGACGTTGAAAATATTACTGATGATCCTGGAAAATGGTGGGCTTGTACTGTTAGGGATTATGTTGATGTGATTGAAGAAACACTTAAATCTAAAACCGATCATATTTACAAAGGTGAATCAGATGGAGAAGATTTATCACAGCTCAAAGATTCAACTATTTGGGAAAAACTGAAAAATAGAATTCGTGATAGCACGTTAACAATTATAATGCTGTCAAAAGGAATGCGAGAAAAATTTAAAGAGGAAAAATATCAATGGATTCCGCAGGAAATATCATATTCCTTGAAAGAAGTTTCTAGGAAAGATAAAAATGAAAAACCAGTCAAGAGTAAAACAAATGCACTTTTAGCGGTTATTTTGCCTGATATAAATGGTATGTATGATTATTTTACGTACAAAAAAACATGTTGTAGTAGTGGATGTCAATTTTATGATAGTAATTCAAGCTTAATTTTTAGTATAATGAGTGGAAATATGTTCAATCATAAAAATCCTGATGCGAATAGCTGTGATGTTGGTCATACAATATATCATGGAGATTGTAATTATATGTTGTGCGTGAAATGGTCAGATTTTGTTGATGATATGGAATCATATATTGATAAGGCGTATGAGATACAAGATAATCAAGATAATTATAATATTCAAAAGGAAATTTAGTATTTTTACTTTATGTTAGAGTTGCTAACTTTGAACTTATAATTTTCAAGAAATGGATACTTACTCTGTTCATCTATTTCATAGTCGCAACACAGATTGCTTATTCGGACAATATCAAGAATTTCTTCTTGATATTGTCCCAACAAGCGGTATAAGGCTATACGCCTGTTGGTATTTAAACGGCTAAGCCGTTTTTTGGTTTTATTGATGTCTTTCCTTTTGACGTGATCATGTTGATCCCTAGTCATCACAACTCAGAGTGACAAGCTCTGAAAATGCTGCTTGCTGTCGGTTACGCCCCTTGCACTGCCACAGCAGTGACGCTCGATTACTTTCTCGGTAGCTCAGCCTCACAAGGCATATATACTTGCTAGAGCTGTTGGTGCAGCTCATCACGGCACGTACTAGGTATCTGCATATATGCAGGCTCGCTTATGCGAAGCTGTTAAGTACGACTGAAAAGATCAGCAGTTGTCTGAGATATCGTCGAGGTTACTTCATCAACCTTTATTCTTTTTAAATTGCTGTCAGCCGCCTGATCCGACTGTCAGACGTGTACAAAAAAAGCATTTATCAGAAGTTATTTGTAAACTTTCCGATAAACGCTTGACAAATGTATCGTTATCGTGTATACTAAACACGAAACAAAGCATTCACTAAGGTCATCAGAGGTTTTGCTACAACTTCTGGGACTGATATACTTTCTTACGGCAAATAAGAAGTATATCCCGTGGGTGCTTATTTTTTTGCACTCACTTGCTTTACGTGTTCAAATATACCACACTAGCGTGTATTTGTCAAGTGTTTTTCCAAATATTTTGGCTAAATAAGTTTGATTTGTTCATTATAGCCATTTTATTGTATAGCAATTTAGTTCAAATATTCGTATTCTTGAACATAGACAGCCCTACCACGTGTGGTAGGGCTGTTCATGATATTTGCAAATTAATAAAGAAAAAGGTATAATATTCTTGTGATCTTTAAATTTTGAAAGAGGGGATTAAGTTGAAGATCAATAAGAATATCACTTTGGAAAAATATATTGCAGAGCAATGGCTGCCACGGAAGCAGTATGAGGTCAAGGTCAGTACATACACAAGATACTGCGGACTCACCCGAAGAATAAATGCTGCTCTTGGCTCTGAAAAGCTGAGGGATATTACTGTTATGGATATTTATTCTTTCTATGATGATCTAAGAGAAGCTAAGTCAGAGCAGATAACCTTTACTCCAAATGAAACTTGCAGACGATTGCTAAAGGATGGATACACAAGACCAGAAACTGTTCGCCTTACAGGAATGGGCATGGGGACAGTCGATTCTCTGAGAGCGGGTAAGGATGTTAGTCTTGTTACGGCTCAGAGGACTTCCGCATTGTTGCTTTTGCCGATTGATATGCTGTTCACCGAGAATGATTTTCTCCTTTCGGACAGGACTATCATGCACTATCATAGGCTGTTGTATTCCATATTCAAGGACGCTGCATATGACGGAGTTATCAGGCACAACCTTATGGCTAAAGTTAGGGTGCCTAAGCTCGATCTTTCTGAAGAAGCACGTTATCTTGATCTGAAAGACGCTGAAACTGTTCTTTCGACACTTAATGAATGTGGTAAGTATCCATACACAGAGCTGCTGACGCTCATTCTATTTACTGGAATGCGCCGTGGCGAAGCCTGCGGTCTTGAATGGGAGGACATAAACCTTGAACAAGGCTCGATCACTGTTCGTCGTTCGAGTTATTATCTCCCTGGCTTAGGTACATACACAGATACTCCTAAAACCAAGTTGTCAAAGCGTATAATAGCTATCAATGAGAAAGTTATCAATATTCTTCTTTCGGTCAGACGGCGGCAGTCGGAGCTTGGTATAGTCAGTATCAGTAAAAGAGTGTTCACCTACAGAAACGGGAAGCCATTAAATCCAAGCTCTGTTACAAAGTATTTTCACAATTTCATAGAGGAGCATGACCTGCCGAGCTGTTGTGTGCATACACTCAGGCACACCAATGCTTCACTGCTCATTGCAGCCAAGACACCGATAACAACAGTTGCTGGTCGTCTTGGTCATTCAACGCCTGAGATAACTCTTAGGTTGTATGCTCATCAGATGTCCGAAGAAAACAAGAAAGCGGCTGAGGCGATTGAGAAAATGCTATGAGCTATTCTTTTGGTGGGCTTGACATTTTACTAAAAGTAGAGTATAATATAGTTGAAGATAAGGTGCGAGGGTAACACTTTAAAGAAATCCCATTTGAAGATTTTTCCCTAGTACGGATTGTACTAGGGATTTTTTTAAGACTAAAGTAAGTACAATATTTGACTTGACAATTCTTGAAAAGTGGGGTATAATATAGTTGAAGGTAAGCAATGCTTATCATATGGAGGTCTTTGACCTTTGTAAAAAGAGGTAGTCCCTACCGTATAAGTGGGAGTTTTAAAAGCAGTGGACCCTACTGTGAGTGGGAGTTTTAAAAGCAGTGGACCCTACTGTGAGTGGGACCTATAAAAAACTTGGCTGCGGTATTTATATCGCAGCCTTTTTAATGAGAAACGGGTGAGAAGTATGAAAAAGAGGAGATTACATCTGTATACATTAGATGTCAAATATGTTCGTGATTTGGCTAATGCCGATAATAGAGTTATGTCAGTGTCACCTCAACAACATAAAGAAAATAGACCTTTTGTGGGAATAATAATTATTATGAAACAGCATAATTACTGTATTCCAATGACATCGCCTAAGCCTAAGCATAATAAGATGAAAAATGATCTTGATTTTTCTAAAATATTGGATTCAAATAATTGTTTGATTGGAGCGCTTAATTTTAATAATATGATTCCAGTTTCAAATGATGTAATCCAAAAGTTAGACATTCGTCCCAGCAGTAGTGATACTCCGAAAGAAAGAGAATATAAGGAGTTGCTAAATAATCAGCTCGACTGGTGTAATGATAACATTGATAATATAATTAAAAAGGCGAACAAGCTTTATCGCTTAATTACTCAAAGTCCTGAAAAATCAATCAACCTCACACGCCGTTGCTGTGATTTCAAAAAGCTTGAGGCTGTTCTCGAAAGACGTTTGGCTAAAGTGCAGTCAAACGAGTACGAGCCGAAAGAAAAAGCTGTTGCGGCAAGTGCAGAAATTCCAGTTAGACATCCAGCCATTATACGCAGACGCAAAAATACAGGCAGATCCCGTTAGGGGCTGCCTGTTCTCTGTTTATTGAAAAGCTTGATCAGAACTTTGAGACGTGCGTCGTCATTGAAGAAAAGCTGTTCGCCATAAAGCTTTTCAACGGCTTTGTCCAGATTGATATGGGCAAGCAGCAGCTCAGGCGGTAGGTCATTATAGACATTGCCGAGTGGCTGGTCTTTGTAATTCATTCGCAGCTCAAGTATCCTTGCAGCAAGCCGAGCGATATTTTCTTTCTGTTCAGTGGTGATATCTTCAGGAAAAGGGAAGTTCTTGTAGCATAGGATGTTTGAGTATCGGATACGCATATCAAGACGTCCACAAAACATTCTTACCCAGGCATTGTGCATTGATGATGATAGCAAGCCGAAAACGAAGAGGTCTGTGTTTGGTATTATGTACACGCTGTCATTGACCATAACACGCTCTTTGCAGTAGATAAGCGGTACATATTTTCTTTTTTCGGAGGAATGACGGGGAATGACAATACTGTTCGAGTATCCGCCGTCAGTCACAACATATTGGCGCATTGTTGTCGCCAGCATATTGTGCGCCGTTATAAATCTGCAAGTAAGAAGTCCGCTTTCTGTTCGCTGTTCGGCTTGGTATCTTGTAAGGATCGGCGTTTCTGTTCGCCGTCTTAGGAGCATTGTCGGGCGTCGATCGTCAAGTCCTTCAGGGTAGAGATATATGTCGTCATATTCTGTCAGATAAGCGTTGATATGTGAAACTGTTCTGGCGCTATCATGACCGTCATCGGATACTGTCATAAGCTGCTTGTCAGGCATATCTTTAGCACTGAAAGCCGTTATAACACAGCTCAGGTCTATCTTTGAGTTTGATATATCTGATACCCAGCGAAAGCTTTTGTATGCCCAATTTATGTGCATTTTGTACTTGTCAGTCACAGGCTCCCAGATGAACTGTACCTGCGAGCCTTGACAAACAGAATTGGTAGTTAGGAACGCACATTCTGTTCGTGGATGAGCGGCACAATACTGTGCGGCTTTAATTATCCAGCCTGCAGAGTAGTCTACTGACGCTGAAGCGGAGTCAGCAAAAAGCTGTGTTTGGCTGAAAGACTGTTCTTTGTGGTTAAACATGAATGGTGGATTTCCTACGATATAGTCGGCGGAAATTTTATCCCAGTCAAAATTTAGGGCGTCTATGCAGCGTATATCACCACATTCGGAGAGGTCAACGGGAGATAGGGGCGTTTTAAACTGTTCGGCATAGCGCTTCTCCTCAAGTCTTGCCGTGGCAAACAAAGCTGTTCGGCATATGCAGGCAGCTTCTTCAGAAAGCTCCAAACCATGAAAATTTCTGGTACTCAGAGGCTTGACCGATGATATTCCACGGGAGGCTATAAGACGCATTGCGGATAGCCCAAGATAGGACTCAATAAGAAAATTTCCGCCGCCGCAGGCAGGGTCGAATACAGAGATCTTACCGAGCTGTTCGTAAAGCACAGCGATTTCTTCAGCACTTTTTGTTCCCGAAAATTGGTCAAGGAGCTTGTCTATCAACAGCTTGTCGATAACACGGTGAACGTTACGCAGTGAGGTGTAGTGAGTCCCTGTTGCACGCTGATCAGAACGGCTAAGTGCAGCCTGATGTACAGCTCCCATTATGCTCGGATTTACGTCGTTCCAGCTTATACGGCAAAGCTTCTTCATAGCGTGGTGAGTATCATCCGAAAGAAAAAGTTGTTGTGGTTTAGCCATGAAGGGCGGCAGAGTCACTCTTTCCTTATCCTCGGCAAAACGCTGGATATTGACAACCTTGATCTCTTGCTGACCGCTGTTGCCCTCCTGAGCCTGATTATTGCGGAACTGCTCCATAAGCTCTGCACGGCTATTAGCAGTCTTTACCACAAGCCCACGGGCTTCAAATTCCTGAGAAGCCTGTTCAAGCAGGTCAAGTCGGTCTACGATGAAATAGAACTTTGCGACCTTATTGTTACGGGCAAAATAATCAGAAAGATAGTAGCTGAGATAATATGATAATGCAGTTTTACCGCTGCCCTGAGTATGCCAAACCACACCAGACTTAACACCGTCAGAGAGTTTTTCACGGATAGCAAGGGCTGTGAACATCTGTTGATAACGCATAATGTGTTTCTGATTTATCGTTTCAATTTTACCGTCAACCTCACGCTCCATATTCACATAAGCGATACCGTATTTCAGAATAAACAGCAGTCGCTCAGGAGAACACATGGAAGTGATGATACGGTTTGTAGGAGTATTGACGTTCAAATTTGTCTGATATTCGGGAGAAGTATGAATAACCTGATTGTTAAAGTCTTTCAGTATCTTCTTCTCTACCTCTGCGTCAATAGCCCTATACGGATAACCTTTGATGTACGGAGCAACATCTTCACTTAAAGGATTTTCCTCACGGAAACAGTTAAAAGGCGCAGCTTTTTTAGCGGCAGTGCAGTAAAAAGCACCCTGAATAGGCACAATACCACCCTCTGCATTATATTCCATGTTGTTGGAGAAGATCATAAGCTGCGTGATATTGATAAATCTGCGGAATTTCTTGTTAGGAAAACGCTTTCTGTTCATACGGTCACTCTCAGCGACCATACCACCATGATTATTAGGCTTTTTCACCTCAATAAACACCAAAGGCAGACCGTTTATAAACAGTGTTATATCGGGACGGAACTCGTCCTGACCGTTCTTGCAAGTAAACTCCGCTGTGCAATGAAATTCATTGTTCCGAGGATTATCGAAATCTATTAGTCTAACAGGAGAAGTCGTTTTCAGACGAGAATAAAAGCTCTTGCCGAGATCGTCATTATCAAGCTCCTGTCTAATTGCTTTCAGGACTTGCTCTGCTTCTCCCTCATGTTCGGGATTCAGCTTCTTAAACTGAGATATAAAAACATCTTTCAATATATTTGTATCGGGATCATAGACTGTATCAGCCATATCCTCGAAAATTCGACCATAGTATGTATATCCGAGCCTTGTCAGATGAACAAGTGCAGGCATCTGAACACGAGTCATCTCGTTGAAAAGGCTTTTGCTGTTACTTGCTTTCTTCATAGATACGCTCCTTTCCGCCTTATGCTAAACTCAAACAGTAGGCAAATACACTCCATAATTTTATACCACATTTTGCGCATATAGTCAATCTTTTGGTTGTATATAAAGTTTTCTGCAATAAACAGTATATTTCTCATCTGAATACTGACCCAGGATTCGCTTGTCCAGTTTTGAAGTGCCAAGATTTATTATATGAGAGATTCCCATATTGCTGGCTTCTATATTTGCAACCGTGTTAAGAACCTTAATCTTTTCGATAGTGTCGAGTTTTTTCCACTTGCTTTCCTGTAAGAGTAAGATTTCATCCATATGGTCATCAATGCTGTAATAGCTTCCAACTGTTTCATATGAATCGACTTTTGTGCTTATGAGATTATTCCCTGCAATTCTGTTTATTAGCATAAATACTAGGATAATAGTCATACATATAACAATAGCAAAATACATATAGAATAAACATCTTGACAACATTCCCATAATGTACTGACATTTATTACACTTATTATGTACTCGAATTTTATACAAAACTATTGAAAATATAGCGGTTGTCAGACCAACAACTATTCCTGAGCAAATGATGTATGTCTCTAAAAGCTTGCGATAAGTGAATAATGTGTACACACCGATGGGAAAAATAGTTATCAGAAAACCTTTATGCCAATGACATCGGATGCTATTATTAGTGCTATAAAAATGAATGTCGATAAAGGTCTGCTTATGTCTTCTATGCTGCGAAACAATAGAGTTAAATAATTCATTAGCATTATTGCTTGATAGAACGCCAAGTCAAAATATAGCTTATGATTAGTTGGTTCCGAAAAATAAACCGTGTAAACGCAATAATCGCCAAATTTCTGACAATACT
>ENA-OWPB01001341-OWPB01001341.1-human-gut-metagenome-genome-assembly--contig:-NODE-1341-length-22912-cov-14.212801_pt1 | contig 22912 bp, 29 predicted proteins | sample MGYA00248260_ERZ651838 | MGnify/ENA primary metagenome ERZ651838 (study PRJEB26924, sample SAMEA4378304) | human gut metagenome | biome: human gut; feature: human-associated habitat; material: faeces...
GTTTTTCTTAATCTGACAGGAATCCACACCCAGTCGTTATTCTGATATAACTTTATCCATCTGATATTGTTGTCGCCTGGATTCATGCCTTTTGGATATTTGGCATTTTTAGGTGCGTCTTCCTTGTACATGTTCTTATTGTAGAACACCGGCATTGCATGCCTGTCCATCTGTAACGTTGGAACTTTTCCATTCTTTCCATTATCTTCCCAGTTCTTATAATTGCTGCGATAGCTGCTTACAGCACCGATTGATTCAGCGATAACCGCTCTTTTGAGATATGCTGGAAATTTATAGAATTCAGACCCCTTAATATCAAATGGATATTTAGGGTTTGAATTATTCTTAGTCGGATGTATCAATTTCTCTACATAGTGGTCTTTTTCTTTTGTGCCACCAAGAACCGAAATATTTCTCCACTCTTTATTACATACATCGATAACGAAGGCAAGTGCCCTGCGGTAAATCTGCACTGTGTTTTTCATATCTGTATTTGATAAAATTTCTACTTGATAGCTTGAAGTGATTTTCATACAAGGCACCTCCTTTTATAAAAATTTGTCTTTAAATTTCTTATACATCTAATATGCCGAAAAAATAAAAAACGGGACGATTTTTTTTCGAAAAAATTTAATATAAATAAAAAAAATTCCTCTGTGCCAAAACGCAGAGAAATAAAAAGTCGTAATAACTCGCCGTTGCCGGCTCGTTACCAGAGCAAGCATAAACGATATTTTTATGTACTTAAAAAGCAGAGCCGTCTAACTCATCGACGGACGGGAAACCACGGTCAAACTTGCTTGCCCGTCGGTCTGAAGGTAATTGGACGCGTATGCGGGAGTCGGAAACCCCGTCCGCGTCTGGTGCAAGCGAGCGTAAGCTCGCTGCATCATGGCTAAAGTCACAAGCATGCGACGGCTAAATTTTCAATCAATGTCATTTTTATTTCTCCTTAGATTCAGTCTACTTCTTTACAAACACCGTCTCCGTCTCATGCACCAGCCCGAGCCGGTCTCTTGCAACCCCCTTAACATACTCATCAGTCTTTATATACTCCGCTTCGTCATCAATCTTCTCTGTCCTGTCTTTCTCGGCATCCAAATTCTGTTCAGCGTTTTCGTATCTCTGGCCATATACTTCCAGCTGTGTTTTTATTCCATGCCGCTGCACCGTCATCGCTGCAAACAATACCACAACCGTGACCGCAACCGCCAGCATCGCTTTTTTATGCATATTTTTCCCTCCTGATTTTTTTCTTATTACAATATGCCAAATTTGCCGACAAAACTTTGCGGATTTTTTGAAGAAAAAACAAATTTTTAAAAAGTTTTACTTTTTCTGAAAAATCCTGCATACTATATATGCAAGCGAAAAAGCGCTTGCAATATACGAGCCGAAAGTGCTCAATCTCAGGAAAGGAGTTTTTACATGGTACTGACAATTAATTTTACTGACCAGACTAAATGCCTTGCATTTTGTAATATCAATATCGACGCAGACGAGCCGGACACAATCCTCACCGCATACCAGGAGACCATCCCAAAAGTCCACACTCCCGGATATCCCGGAACGGCCGCCCAGCTTCTGGAGGAAGTGACTGGTATCGTAATGCAGGAACATCCTGACATGGTCGTTGTATCAGTTAACGACGACAGAAAACTTTCAGCGCCGCCAGAATATACATTGATAACTCGCGTTTCGCGCTCGTAACCAGACTTCGAACGGGGATTCAGACCCGCATGCGACGTTAAAACCGGAACACTTAGCCCGCGGACGACTTGTTGTCGGCCGGGGATTTCCCGTTCTCTGTTAAATGTCGAACTGGTCGAGCGCTACACAAACTAATTAAAATAAAAAAGGAGAAAAATAAAATGACAAAAAACACAAAAAACACAGATTCACTTTCAAGCATCGTAGAGAAGGCAGTTAAAGCTGCAGGAAAGTCAGCATCAAAGGCTATTGATAAGGCCGTTGACGAGGCAGTTAAGATTGCAGACACACCGAAAGCAAAAGAAGTAAAGAAAAGCGTACAGAAGGTTGCTGATGAAGCAAAAAGCACAGCAGCAGACATCAAGGAGGGAGCAAAAATGATTAAGGAAGACACAAAAGAAGCAGCAAAGACAGCAAGCACAGAAGCAAAAGCCGCTGTTAAGGCTGTAAGAACAAAAGTTTCAGACGTTGTACTTGAGGTTGAGGAAGTAAACGTATCTGTAAGTGATATTGAAAAGGAAGTAAAGAAAGACGCGCTGGAGAAAGGGCTTAAGGGTGATATCAAGATTTACTTAAATATCAACGAGAAGGCAGCTTACTACACCGTAGACGGTGAAGGTGCTTCTGAATACAAGGTTGACTTAACAATGCTCGGTTAAATGCCGGCTGCACAGCCGCCGCAGATATTCTGCGGCGGCCTTTTTTTGCCCTTCCGGCAGCGATGCAAAAAAACGCGGCTTCTTTTTTTTATTTTGCATATTAAATAATGGGTACACATGCAGGCGAAAGAACTGCAAATATTTTACTAAACCCAAAGGAGAAAAGTCAGGTGAAAAAACAGTTATTCACAGCAAGTCTGTTTTTATGCTCCTCTTTTTTGCAATGCCAGTTGCGGCAGAACCGTTATGTTCAGACATCAGTCTTGTATCGGTTTATGAGCCAGAGAAACCGGAAATCCAGAAGGAAGCAGGATATGCGGTTGTAAATCTTAATATCAGAAAGGAGCCAGATAAAAACAGTGAAGTTATAGGAAAATACCAAAAAGGAGAAAAGGTCAGCATCATAAGCGATGACGGTATGTGGGCAAAAACCGATAAAGGCTATGTATGGGGCGGATATTTATCAAAAGAGTATAAGTATAATTTACCAGTCAGAAGCGATTCGGAAAATGCCTCACGGTATGTAGGGTTTGTGTATGATAAATTTAACGAGCTTGATGAAAAGTACATCAACATCTTACAGAAATACGATATATGCGTAACTGACAGTCCACAGATGTCATATGATGGAGATGTAAAGTCAGATAGTGGGCGTCTGATAGACGGCCTTACATGTGTAGGCAGCAATATTCATGAAATGTATCTGCGTGCAGAGCAGGACGCGCTTGGAACATCAGTCGTTCATGAGGTAGGGCATGCCGTTGATTTTGAAACATACGACCAGGGGAAACTTTACTCAGATGACCCGGTAGTAACGGACTCACATAGCACAGAGCTTCCAGCGTTAAAAGAAAAATACGATTTACAAGATGTAAATACCGATGACAATATGGAATATTTTGCCGAAGTCTTCCGCTTAAGCCTTGAAGACCCGGAAGGTCTTGCCGAGACTGCACCAAAGATTGCAGCATATATGGAACAGGTGAAAAATTCAATTTAAAAAATAAAAATTTTTTTTCCATTTTCGTTTTTTATCGCTGATTTTTTTAAGCATACTATATATGATTCATAAATCAACAAAAAAAATAAAGAAAAGGAGAAAATGATTATGAACAAAACAATTTTAATGGGACGTTTAACTAGAGACCCGGAGGTAAGATATGCTGCTAACGATAGCGGTATGGCAATCGTAAGATATACACTTGCCGTTGACCGCAGACGCACTGGCAATGATGGCCAGAGCGCAGATTTTATTAATTGTGTAGCTTTCGGAAAAACAGGTGAATTTGCTGAGAAATATTTCCGCAAAGGTATGAAAATCCTGATTACCGGACGTATTCAGACAGGCAGCTATACAAACCAGGAAAACCAGCGCATCTACACTACAGAAGTAATTGTAGAAGACCAGGAATTCGCTGAAAGTAAACGCGCTTCCGAAGAAGCTGCTGCTTCTGCTCCTGCACCTTCCGCTCCACAGCCAGCCGCAGCTACTGCTGCACCGACTGATGCAATGCCAGAACCTCTGCCATTTGCAGAAGACGAAGAGATTCCTTTTAACTAAGGATTTCCGGGTCAGGAGTTAAAACCCGAAATGTTTTACATATGACCAAAATTAAAACACATCCACCGAAGGTGGATGTGTTTTTTTGTTTGGATGTTGTGTATATTTTTTTTGTGTTTGTCTTTACACCGCCGGAGAAATTTCAACTCTTCCCCGTCTTGCCAGCGCAATCGCTATACTGCACAGCTCTGCAGAAGCGCATACCTTGTCAGCCGTGGAGATAATCCACGCCTCTTTGCTTTTCGGAATCGGCCCAAGCGGAAACATATGTGACAAAATCGCATTCTTTTCCTTCTCGCTTAATTCAAACCTCTTTTCACTGTTCTCTGCTGCAGCTTTCGGGTGATAGAATGCCTGAAACTCACCGTTCGGTGTACCATCTTTAAAGTCATACAGACAGAAATCATGCAGCAGACCGGCTCTCGCAGCCGCAGCTGCATCGCAATGCAGCTTCTTTGCCATCAGCCAGGCCAGGTATGACACATTCAGGCTATGCAGCAGCCGGTTTGTGGTGTTATGCTGTGTGTACAGTCTAAGTTTGATAAAGTCTTTGTTTTCCAGGATATCTTTAACAGTCTCGTAATATTCCCTGGAAACGTCTTCTGAAATTTTTATTCTCATTATTTTTGCCTCTTTTTTTTAGATTTTTTCGGGATACAATCCCGAGCTGATATTTTTCAGCAAAAACAATATGCTAAATTTTAAAAAAAACAACACGCAAAAATTGCGTGTTGTTAGAAAAAGTTACGCCTGACGCATTCTCTGTTCTTTTCTCAGAGGACATTCACCAATTTTACAATAAAGTGCATTCATTTGGCTGCACTCCGCCGGGGTCTCACCGTCACTTGCACAGAAATACTGGCATGAATGGTCTGCCCTGTTGTCACCCATCTCATCAACATTATTGTTTAATTTTTTTACACGGCTGATTGCCGCATCAAGCTCCGCATTAAGGGCTGCCTCATCAAGCCCAATCATTTCTCTAACTGTCATTTTTTCTCCTTTCTGCGAAATGAGTTCGCAGGTAAATTTTTTATGTTGCAGAAGCACTGCTTTGCTTCTTTTGCTGTTATTTTTATGAACATTCGTTCTGCTTGGTTTTGTTCTTCCATCCTGTCAAGGACTTTTTTGCAGCAGTTATAGCTGCTGACATATTTCGCATGTTTGACGTCTTGCCGGTCTTTTTCCATTGCATACAGCGCAGAAGTGGAATCCGCAAGTTGTGTGTATATTCGGCATACATTTACAAGGATTTCTGTATCGTCAGGAAGCGATAAGACATCATTTCCTGACAGATACAGTCTTGCAAGCCGGCAATGCATGATTGTATATATGTTACCTTCCTGCATATCTTCTTTTTTATTTTTCAGAGCTTTCTTCTTCAGCGTTTTCTTCCTGCTCTCCATCTTTATCAGCCTCATCAGTATCGTTGTTCTCTTCTTCGGCATTGCTGCTTTCACTTTCTTCTTTGCTGTCTCCGGAAGAGATATCGACATCGCCGACATCACCGCCGTCATCAGCTGTCACGTCAACAGTTGTACTACTGTCGTCACCATCAACGGTTGTGTTCGCGTTTGTGTTGTCGTCTGTCTGCTTTTCAGTGAAGACCTCATTCTTATCTGTCTTGATGGAGTCCCAAGCCATTTTATTTACGATAACCTGGCTGTCATCCTTCCAGCCGTCAACTGTATCTTCGTAGAGGTCTGACTTTCTCTGACTGATGACTGAATCTTTATGGCTTTCAGTTGCCTCCTTATCGTTTACGGCTTTCATATACAGTACAACGATGTTACCGTCCTTGTTTTCGTAAGTGTCACACTCGCCGTCTTTCAGCTTCTCGGCATTTTCAATCATGGTTTTGTCATAATCATCATATTCCGGGTCGTTTGTTGTGAAAGTAACGGTCTGGGCTGTTAACTTTGCACTGCTTGCAGCCGTCTCAAAGTCCGTGCTGTCTTTCATAGCATCAACAAGCTCTTTTGCTTTCTTTTCCGGGTCATCAACTTCTTTTTTATAAACGATTGCATAATTGAATGTAGTCTGGCCGGCTTCCTCATCGGTTACTTCCGTGTCAGCCTCTTTGATAATCTGGGCTCTCACCCTCTCCTCAATCGTCCACAGCCTCAAAACGTTTGAAACAGATTTCTCGCTTGCATGCATAGCCTCAGCACTCTGGTCTGAATTATCCTGCATAAATTTCTTTGCAGCTTCATCGCATTTTTCCTGGTCTTCATCAGTAAACTCTACATCATATTCATCCTGATTCGCTTCACTTAAAATCATTGTCTTTAAGGTATCCAGGGATTCGCCTTTGAACTGCTCGCCGTATGTGTCATACTCTGCATCATCGCCCGGCACTGCTTCAGACCATACGTCATCAGAAGCTCCGGCGTTAGACTGGCTTGACAGGGAACTCATATAGCTGTAAGCTTCTGCCTGCATGATTCGTAAATATGTACATGCTGTCGCATAATCAATCTTTAGCTTGTCACCATTCTTGTCTTTAACAGACATCACGATATCGCTGTTTTTGTATACTTTTTCTTCCTTTTTTCCGCATCCGGCAGCACTCACAACAAGTACGGCGGCAAGTGCGGTAATTCCAAGTTTCTTAATTTTTTTCATTATTTTTCCCTTTCTCATTTCGTTGTTACAAAATCTGCTGAAACATAGCCCTCAGTGCCATTTCTTGAAATCTTATACCATCCGGGATGTGAAGTCTGGTCTTCAAGCACTGTCAGCTGTACATCTTTACCAATCATTCCGATTACGGTAGATGACTTATCGGGGCTTGTCCTGAAGTTTACAGTGTCATTTGTTGCATATGTAGCTGCCGGGGCTGGAGTCTCTGCCGCAGGTGTTTCCGGAGCGGGGGTTTCAGCTGCAGGTGTTTCGGCTGCAGGTGTTTCCGGGGCCGGAGTCTCAGGAGTCTCAGCTGCCGGAGTTTCGGCTGCTGGTGTTGCTGCTGCTTCTGCCGGTGTTGGTTCTGCTTTCTTTTCTTCTTTTTTTACTTTCTTTTTCGGCATTTTTGTTGGTGCCGGAGTCTTAGTCGGCTCTTTTGTCGGTGCTGGTGTACTGGTTGGTTCTGGTGTTGCTGTTGGTGTCGGGGTAGCTTCTGCCTCTTCAACCTCAGCATCAAGGTTATCCATATAATCAGACACGCTGTCAACATTGACTTCATACACCGGCGTCTCCGGCTGCGGAATGAATGTGTTTGCAATAGAATACCCTGACCATCCAAGCAATGCGATAGCGGCGATTGTTACACCACTAATCTCCAGCTTGTCAATCATCTTTAAATTTTCTTTTTTTCTCTTATTTTTAGGTTTATATAATTTGTTACCCATTTTCTATATCCTTTCTGTATATTTTTTACAGCCCGTCTTCGCCCTGTTCCAGGTCAGGCCGTCCCATAACCCTCATCATGTCATCATGCAGCGCGCGTACGATTGGTTCATTTAAAATCTCCCTGGCATTGTCAAAGACCGTCTCAATATCATTTATAAAAGCAGCTGTCACTACCGGAGGCCGCTTGATATTAGCCATTTTTACAGAGCGCTTATCCCTGTAAATACCTACATTATATTTATGTGTATTGATTTCTTTAAGTAATGGCAGATTGATTTTATTCTGTTTCATATTAAAGAACGCAAGCCCGGTGTCTTCTGCATCATTCATTGCTGAATGAGCACGCCCCTCGGCCCCGTGGTCTACATTGCATATACGGCAGATATCCATAAGCGAAAATACATAATGCAGTTCAAGCTGTTTCTGAAATTTCGGGTATATGTTATATATCATCTTGATGGTCTCATAAATGCCGGCATCTGCACCGTTCAGCTTTGCTGTCGTCCTCATCTCTATCGCATCGGCGTTGCCAAATGCATATGCTCTTTTGAGGTTATGCTTATCCAGGAATTCACGAAATTCTTTCATGGCATCATTGAATCGGATGCCGTTTTCATTTAGAACTTCCTGCGTGATTCCGGTTATTTTTTTACATCTTTTTGTTAGTTTGTGTCCTTCCTTAAGCCGGCAGAAACGCTGAAACGTGTCAACTACTTTCCCGTCCTGAAAGACAACCGCTCCAATCTCTGTTATCTCCTGGTATCCGTCATTCTGGTCTGCGTAACTTGTCGCGTTAAATTCCGTATCAAGGAAGCATATCTTTTTATTTTCCATCCAAAAGGTGCTCCTTTTTCTCCTTTCAATTTTATTTACAAAATCAATATGCCGAATCCGAACAAAAATTTGTCACTTTTTTCGGAAAAAATTTAAAAAAATTTGCACAAAAAAACAGGCGCGTATTTCACGCAGCCTGCTGTCTTTTCTTTTTAAGATGTTTAATCCTGCACAGAAGGTTGATACCGTCTGTGTTTGGCCTATATATATTATCTTCCACGAGGTCAAATTCGCTCATCGAATTCTCCCGTGCCCGCATGGTCTTCCCTTCCTTTTCATAGTATAAAGATACTGGATAAAGGCCGAGAGCCATGAATTCCTTGTCGTTCGCCATTCCTACATTTCTAAGTCCTCCGCATGTATCAAGAATTTCATCCTCATACATATTTGAATCAAGGTCACAAAGATATGTTACCTGGACAAACTCTTCAGTCTCTGGCTCTATGAGGCAGATACTTCGCATTTCCAGATATTTATTCATTTTACATTTGCCTCCTGTATGTTTTAATGAGAAGAAGGCTGAGTTGCAGCAGCACTCTTATTTGCCCATTCTTCATCTTTAGCAATTTTATATAATCGTGCTGCATTCATATCTTCAAATGTCCTCATCTGAGCATTCAGAATGTGGTCTAACCAAAACCATTCATTCATAGTCATAGGGAAGACATTCTTTATTTCTTCTTCTTTTTCTTTCGCCATTACATTAAGCAATCCGTTTTCACGCTTAATGACTGGGGCAAAATAATTCTTGATTTCAATTTCAATAGGCTTTTCTGAGCCTGGAATCCATGAGATTTTTACTTCATAGACAAACGTTTTGCCGTTCTTATTTTTTCGTCTGATAAGAGGCCTCATTCCTGATTTGTAAATCTCGTTATCGGTTCTTTCCATCGGCTGGCTTGGTGCAGACTGTGCAGTCAGCTTACCGGCATCAAACAGCCTTAATGCCTCATTGATGGCATCTATCTGAACCTGATTCCTTGGATACTGCGCTAAATGTTTTTGCAGCCAATCTACCTGATTCAGCAGCATCTTTTTATTCACATTTGGATTTTCCAATAACGCTCCGGCAGGGCTCTTACCTTTTAGCGTCCCCGCGCTGATAATCGTTGTGTATGCAATATTATTGGATAAATCCTCTGCATCAGATACCTTTTCAACTGGCGCCGGCATTGGCATAAATCTTGAAAAATTTTTCATTTTAACGGTTTCCAAAATCTCCGGAATTGCGCTTGCCGGAATATTTGATGTTGTTGCCTTCTTATCAGCATTTATGATAACGAATTTAAACCGGCTGAAAGTACTATGATGTAGTGTCAGCGGTTCGCTGCCATCCTTACACTCCGGCGCTGTTAATTCGTTTAATACAAAAAATGTCTGTCTTTGCTGAAGGCAAAAACATTCTTTCGGGTTTTTTAAAATCATCTCAAAAAAGTCTCCTTTCTTTGCTGTGCTTATTTTTATGTTTGCAAATTTAATATGCCGGATTTTTTCCGACACAAAAAAGCACCGCGGATTTTTTCGCGATGCTGTGACTGGTTATTTTGCGGCTGCCTTTTTGTTCAAGGCGCGAAGATATTCAATTTGCTCCTCGTCGTCCATGGCTCGTTCATAATCAGACTTTGATTTTGATGAGTAAGCCAACAGGCTACACATTGTTAAGGCTGCCACTGCAGCAAAAATAATGATTGCTGCTACGATAACGGTTTTTGTTAAAAGAAACGTCATAATAAATTCCCTCCCTTAATGGAAATATTTTGTTTGCAAGTTTAATATGCTGAAAAAATAAAAAATAAAAATAAAGAGAAATAAAAAAGAATTAAAAAGAAGCAAGAAGAAAAGCTAAAAAACAAGCAAAAAAGATAAAACGCACTTGCGTGCGTCTTATCTTTTAGAGTTCCATCACAATGATATCGCGAGCTATGCTCGCTGTATCAGACGCGGGCGGGGTTTCCGCCCGCCGATAATAATTACAAAGGAGGTTCGTTATGAGAAATAACTACTTAACTTACAATAGCGAGTATCCGGCTCGGTACATACGCCCGGCACTGTGTGCCGTGCTGTTACATCATCATACATTTTCCAGAATTAAAAGAAGTAACCAAGCCATCATCCCTTGCGGGACTTGCCGCTATTACATATATCCCAAAAAAATCGAGTAGCTGTCACGGTAAATCAGAAATCCCATATTGCCCGGCCGAACCGGCAAACTGAGCGCGCCTTCAGTATAAAACATGCCTTCTTATCGCCACCGATACAAGGAACTACAGCCTTTTTAACACAAAAGAAGAAGTAACCGTAAATATAATGTATATACGCCTATCTTCGCTCCGCCAAACCAGGTTTGGTTACGCAGACTCAGCGTTCTGTCTTTCATTTTCTTTGCCGATTTTTTTGTTCATATGTGATTGACCGACGGGCAACCAGAGGTTGACCGCGGCTTCTTCGCGAGGCCAAATTCGCCTCGCAGGACTAACACTATCCCTCTATCCCCTGTTACGGGGATTACCTTAAAAAAAATATGCTATGCAACAATTTTTGCCGTTGCGGACACCTCCCCGTTTTTTATCGGGTACACGGCCTTAAACATTTTATACATACAAGGTCTTTTGCATGCAACTCCATATGTTTTTAAATTTTATGCTGACATATGTCAGGTACAAGATTTCTTTTATCTTGTTACATATATAATATGCCGAAAAAATATAGTTTTTGATGAAAAAAAGAAAAATTTTTATTTTTTTATTCTCTGCGCTTACATCCGACGGACAATTAAATACGTAAATCTAAGTGATACGTATTTAGATTGGCCGCGGTTTTACGCGCTACTCTGATAATATGCTAAATAATTTAAAAAGTGTAACGCTTTTTTTATTTTTTTTAAAAAAAATTTTTTATTATTTTTTTTGTGCCCGCCGGACGATATGCCGCAGGACGCGGCAGCCACTCGCCGGCCATTTTTTCAGGCAAAGCGGGCATTGGAGGTATAGACGAAATCGCGAGCTGTGCTCGCGTATGCCAATCGGTTCCTACTTCCGCTGGCAAATGTAATAGATAAGATTGGAGGTCTTATCCCCGGTCTTTCAGCCGGTTATATTTAATATGCTAAATAATCCAAAAAGTGTAACACTTTTTTACAAAAAAATAAAAAAAATAACAGCCCCGCGAAACGCAGAGCTGATATCATTTTTACTTAAAAATTACTTTAGTATTATATGTAACGCCGGTTACCATATTCTGGAATCTCAGCATTAAGATATAATTTCCTTTGCCGCCGCGCGGTTTGATATTGCCGTAAGCATTGATATACTCAATCTCAGCGCCGGCTTTATTCACAACACTCGCATAAGCAAGCTGAAAGCCTCTGTTCGGGGTTACAATCAGTTTTCCGCCTTTTTTGTACTTGTTGTAACTTAAAGAAACGGTGTCACTCTTCTTGAAATTCTTATTTGAAATTTTTGCATTTCCGATTTTCATAGAAGCCACAGGGTTCTGATATTTTACAACAGTAATTTTTCTTTTCAGAACAGTTTTTCCAGCTTTGATTGTAACTGTTGTCTTGCCGACAGCCTTTGGCTTAAAGTAATACCATACCAGGCTGCTGCCCTTCTGTTTGTAAGTAGTCACGCTTCCAACTTTGCTATTGGCATTAGTGATTTTTGCCTTACCTTTCTTAGCCGGGGTGGCGCCAAGATAGACATCTTCGTCTTTCATCTTCACCTGCTTTGCAACCACGATTGACACATTTTTCTTTTTCGCAGTTGCCGCAGCCGCAGCAGAAACACCTTCCGGTACCTCTTCAGCTACAGGAATATCCTCAGCCGCAAAAGCCGGAATTACAGCAGTTGCTACCATCGCAGCAGCCATCACCGCAGCAAGCACACCTCCTACAATTTTTTTGAAGTTAGCTTTGTTTGTTTTCTTCATTTTTTTGCCTCCTGTCTTTTTTTTAAGATATTATCAATATGACAAATCCACGCAAAAAAGAAACGTTTTTTTTTGCATTTTTTTTATTTTTCTTCCCAATCAGGGAATGGCTTTGGATTGTCCTTCTTTTCCTGCTTCTTCGGTTCAGCTGCAGGTTCTTTTACAGGTTCTTTTTCAACCTTTTTTCTTTCTTCTCCACCAATCATACGGCAGAGCTTTCTGATATCCGGCAGCAGGTACTTGACCGCAGCAATCGCGATGATTACCAAACACACGGTCTGAACTTTAATGTATCCCATTTTTAATTCCTCCTTTTTGTTGTTTTTTTTGTTACATATACAATATGCTGAATTTTTTTAGAAAGAGTACAAAAAAAGAAATCCCGTGGAGGGATTTCTTGGCGTGACATTAGAAAACATCGATATCCTGAATCAGTGCTTCCGCAGCTGACTGAAGGTTAGAAGCTTCTTCTGTATTACGACCTGACAGCATTTCAAGCAGCGCGTCATATTTTGACATCAGCTGCTGCATATCAGCACGAAGTTCAGCCACAAGCTCTGCGTCTGTTAACGGAGTGACGCTTGCCGGAACTTTAACGGTATCTGAGGACACCGGAGATTCTACTGGAACCGGAAAATATTTTCTGAAATTTTCCCAGTTGAAGATAGCCTTACTTCTTACAGGTATCTTTCTGATGACTTCGTCCATATGGGCAATTGCAAATTCGTCATATCCATAAGCACTCTGCCTTCCTCGCTTGTTGTTTACAGCGACCATTTTGCGATGGCTGTTGATGACCTCACGCTCATGATAGAATTTTCCTCTGATGAAATTGGAACAGATACCACGTGAATATACGTATTCCAAAAGTGTCATATATCTTTCTGGTTTTAATTCTGTCTTCTTTTCCTCAGCTTCTTCTAGCGCGATATCGTTTGCCATAGAAATATCATCTTGAACTTTAGCGGCCTTTGCAGACTTTAATGAATTCGGAAAATGTTTTTTAAAACTATCCAAATCAAAAATAGATTTGCTTCTTACGGTCATTTTTCTGATGACATCATCCATATGAGCAATTGCAAATTTATCATATGCATAAGCTTCATGTCTTCCGCGTTTGTTGTTTACAGCGACCATTTTGCGATGGCTGTTGATGACTTCACGCTCCTGGTAAAATTTTCCACTAGCAAAGCTGGAGCAGATGCCTCGTGAATGCATATATTCCAGCATTGTCATATATCCTTCAGGCTTAGGTTCAGCTTTTTCTTTCTTTGTTTCCACGATTACAGCTTTTTCAAAGGTGCAGTATTTGTCAATGAAAGCTCTGTATTTCTTATGACTGACTATGCTGCTTTTTCTTACATATTTGTCATACATACTATCAGCTAAAGCACTAATGAAAACTTCGTCAAAAAAGTATGCTTGGCCTTCATTAGAAATGCGGTATACGTTTTTTGGATACTTAAGCATCAATGTTTCAGCTCTGCACAAAATCGCAGACTCCTTAACGCCGCTGATATTTGCGATACCTTTAACACTATACACTACGTTTCCTTTGTACAATCTTTTTTCGTTTGCCATAATTTCTTTTCCCTTTCTTTATCATGCGTGTTAACGCAATTTTTAATTACGTATTTAATATGCAGATTCTTCATGAACGCAAAAACCCCGCCGCAAGGATTGTATCCAGGCGACGGGATTTCTTAACAAAGAAAGGAATTACGACGGCGAATCCGTCTTATGTACTGAGGAAATGCTTTTTCCTCATCTCTTGTATATATTATACCAGATTTTCCGGCGGGCGCAAATTTTTGTCGGATTTTTTATCAGCCTATTCTTTATCGCATACATCAACAACGAAAGCGAATGCACTGCGGTAAATTTGTACTGTGCTTTGCGTATCTGTATTTAATAAGATTTTTTGTACAAAAAAAAGACGGCAAAGCCGTCTTACTTACCTTTTTTATTAGACAAATGGAGCAGAAGCGCAACCATTCCGACAATTGCAGTGTATGCCAGAATGATAATTTCTCTCTTAATTAAGACCCATCTTGTTCATCCATACAACCGTGATAAAAAGTGCAACCATGGCAACTACAATAATCAATGCAACCATGGCAACTACAATAATCAATGCTGCCATATTCATGGCAACTACAACAATTAACGATGCCATATTTCTTAAAAAATTTTTCATATTTTCTTCCCCTTTCTTTGTTTAACACTGCAGTATTTTTTAACTGCAAAAATTTTGTTTCGAATTTAACATGCCATTTCCACACAAAAACAAAAACCCCGCCGCAATGATTACATCCAAGCGACAGGATTTCTTAACAAAGAAAGGAATTTCGACGGCGAATCCGTCTTATGTACCGAGGAAGTTGTTTTTCCTCATCTCTTGTATATATTATACCAGATTTTCCGGCATACGCAAATTTTTGCCGGATTTTTTCAGCAAAACAAAAGCCCCGGATTTTTTCCAGGGCAAAATGCATTTTTCAAGCCAAATCTTTCAGCTTTTCACTAATTACTTCTTTCGCATACTCATCATCTTCTGCTTCCGCATCAAGATATACAACTTCTCCGGATTCAGAAATCTTCGCGATTACCTCGCCTTCTTCGTTATCATCTCCTGTTTTCCAGGCATCCACGAGCCAGTATTTTTCTTCCTCATCAAAGAAATCGCACCGGATTTCAGTCCACTTGCTCTTCCTTCCGGTTCTCTCGTTCAGGAGTTTTCTGATTTCTTTAACTATCCCATGAACTTCAGCAGCCTCTCCTTTTTCGTATTTTTCGTATTCTTTTTCGCTCTGCTCGTTCATGTTCGCAAAGTTCAGCCAGCCGATAGTGTCAGTATAATAGCAGCCAAGGATGTTTTCACAGATATCGTCTGCCCGCAGGTTTTCAAAATGTACCATGCAGCCAGGCAGGTTTTCATCCAGAATATAGACATCGTAGTCTGAAATTACAAAAAGAAATGTTCCTTCGCCTTCTCTGTCATACATTACGGCAGCGGCACCGGTCTGGAGATAAACCAGGCACATCTTTAAGGTATCATACATTACATCTATAAGATAACTTAACGCTGCATTGAATTCCTTCTCTTCGTCTGCAAGATGGAAATTACACCATCCGTGTTTTGGGGTTGATAAGATATCTTTTTTAATCATTTTTGTCTTCTCCTTTCTGACGTTTTGTATCTTGCCATTGTTTGAATTCTTCGTAGTCATCTACGACAAAGTGATATGCTTTCTTGGCAAATGGTACAACGTAGTTTTTAACGACAAAAAACTGAACCATCAGCAATAAGAAACTTCCGATTGTATGACCGATTACGTAAATTGTTTCAAAAGTACTCATAGTCTACTCCTTTCTTTACCAGATATTTGGTTTTCGTTTACATATGCTTCCAGATATAGCTGCACATCGTCAGCATTGCAGAAAAAGCATTTTCCAAGTCTTTTTCTCTTTTCTCTTTTTGTTTCTTTTCATATTCTTCCAGTTTCCGAATCTGTTCCGGGGTTAACGACCGGCGCCATTCGTTATAACTGTATTCTGAGAACCAGGAAACCGCATCCCATCCAAGGATACAGTACCATTTTCGGCGATTACATTCAGCTTTCCAGGCCATACTTATTCCTCCTGTACATCTCTGCCTTCTGTAAACGGCTTAACCATCACTTCTTCAACAAGCTCCCCGAATGCATTTTGTACAGGAATGCTTTCTGGAAACTCATTCCAAGCTATGTCAGCCAGTTTCTTCAGCTTCTCGAGAGTTTCAATAACCTTGGTTTCATCAAAGGCATCGTCGCATGTTGCGTGCAGCTTGACACTTTTTCCTGCCAGCGAAAAAGCATTTTTTCCATGCCAGTCAGGACGTCGAATCCAGATTGTGTATCCGATTTTTCCATTGCCCCAGCCGTCAGAGCTGGTTCTCTCCTCGATATCCCACCATCCGGAATCGATAAGTTCTTTTTTTAAGTCCAATATTGTCTGCATCTTTTTTTTGCTCCTTTCTTTTTGTTTTTACATATCCAATATGCAGGATTTTTCGCTGCAAAAAAAGCACCACGCAAATAAACGCGGTGCAAATATCAGACTGAAATTGAGAACAGTGGTAGCGCTGATTGCTACAGCGTGGAATCAGCCAGCCATACCTTCTGTTTGATATCCTTACCGCATCCGACAAAGTGGAACACGGCGGCAATTCCGTCTTTCGGCTGCCGTAAAGTCAGCAGGCAATTTTCGGTTTCGTTGATAGTCTTTAAAAGCTGTTTCTGTCCATCAGTCATCTCGTCGTATTTTTCGGTGATATAGCACTCAGTAGTGTACTGCTCCAGACTGTCCTTGATAATCTGCATACCTTCCAGGTATTTTGCAGGCATGCCAAGCCCAATCAGTTCCTCCTCGCTTTTTACATACACCAAATCTACCAGCATCGCGCAGGCCGGGATTCCCGGGACAACAATATCTCCATTATCGTTAACAAAATCCGGGCTGATGTTACTCAGCATTACAAAAATTGCATTTGTCCTTTCAGTTGGGATGCACCCCTTCAGAAAGAACCACATTCTTTCGTTTTTATCTTTAGCCAATAATTCTTCTGTATTTAATTTACTCATATTTTTTCTCCTTTCGGTCTCTGTTATATTTTATACATACAATATGCCGGATTTTTCAGGAAAAAAGAAAAAGCCGCGCAAAGCGCGGCTCAATAGTTTCAACCCTGATTAGAATAAGCAATATGGATTAGCCATCCTTCTTTGCGGATATCGCGTCCGCATCCCACAAAAGAAATTGCGACTCTTACTGAAACAATATCTTCTGGCTTATTTAATGATACAGCCCAGACGCTTCCTGTCTCGAGTTCATCCAGAAAATCCTGCTGCTCTTCCGTCAGGTCATTGTAATCATCAAGAATGCAGCATTCGGTAAAATACGGTCTGTAGCACTCTTTCTGAATTGCGAAATACTTTTCGTATGGCTTTGTCAGGGACATTGATAACAGTTCTTCTTCGCTTTTTTCGAAAATCAGGTCTGTTATCATCGCACAGTACGGCACGCCGTTAATCGTGATATTTCCGTCTTCATTCTCATCATCGATATCAAAATCGCCCATCATTACAAGAACGGCATTTTTTCCGTCATATGGAACGCAATCATCCAAAAAGCTCCACAGCTGGTCTTCTGGAGACATTGTAAGCATTTTTGCAACTTCCGGGTCGTTAAGTGGATTGAGGCTTTTGTTGCTTTTCATAGTATTTTTTCCTTTCTTGGTTTGAAATTTTTATTCGCAAAAGCAATATGCATAAAAAAATATCATATTGAAAAATTGTTGTTCAGTTGTACTATTTGCGCATACGAGACTTATACCCAGCTCTGCTGGCTACAGCACAGAATCAGCCAGTCATACTTTCTGCTTAATATCTTTTCCACACCCGGCAAAATGGAATACGGCGGCAATTCCGTCTTTCGGCTGCCGCAAAGTAAGCAGGCAATTCTCGGTTTCGTTGATGTTTTTTAAATTACCGAGGATTCCCGCTTGCTATCCTAAAACAACCTCCTTTCTGGTAGATGGCCAATTCTGTCAATCGCCATAGCCTGAAAAGATTTTTGCTGCTTTGATTATTGACGGAATTGTTGTATCATGCAGTGGAATATAATACACTGCATCAAAACGAATGAACTTATCGATGACATATTTGTTGTGGTCGTTCCACTGCTTATGCAGCTCCAGAAGTTCAATCTCTGGAGCTATAGCTGCCGGGACATGTAACTCTGCAAGTCTAGCCTTATATTCAGGCTTGGACTTTACGTCGTCGACAAAACCAAACCAGTTGTTTTTGTCTATATATTTTGTCAACGGACCATGATATACGTCATCTGAAAGAGCTTTAAAGCTCTGTAAACAGATGGCGTATCCACCGTCCTTACAGCATATGGCAAAACTAAAAGGCTCCAGTTTCGCCAAAATAGACTGAGGCAATACTGCTTCAAATGCCTCTACCATTTCACAGTTCACGTTTAAACAACGTGAGCTGGGTGTCATTGTTGTCTTCATATTTTCCTCTCTTTCTCGCCGATAATACGGCGTAAACAAATTACTATTACAAGTTTTAATATGACAAACTTATCGCATAATAAAAGCTCAAATTCTTCATCCGAAACCTGAATATCCAGGTTTGAGAAGCTGCCATACTAAACGTCTTCATCCTCAGTATTTTCCACCGGTCAGTGGCAATTTCGTCAATAAAGTCAGACATCACTTCGTCTTTATTTAATGCTGAAACAACGGTGTTAATCTTAATCCGGCATCCCGGTGCATACTTCCGAATCAGCCCGCAGAGCTCCACAATCCTACCGGTGGGTATTGTTTTTCCGTTTCTGTCGCACCTTCCAATCTTTCTGTTTGTTTCATCGTTAATACTGTCCACCGAAAAGCCGATGGTCTCAAACATCCCGGCGTAGTTCTTAATCCATTCTTCGTTCATCAGCGAGCCGTTCGTAATAAGCGAAACTTTTACTTCTTTATCTCGTATGTATTGCACCAGCTCCACCAGCCCCGGATACAGCATCGGCTCGCCTCCGGCGATATTAAACTCAGCCACATCAGCTCCGGCAATGCAGTTGTCCACGATTTTCTCCCAATCCTTCATCGGCAGCAGCTTTTCCGTTCCAAATTTTGAAAAACACTGCCGGCATCTAAAATTGCACGCCTCCAGAATATGGAGGTTGATTTTGTATTTCTTTTTCAATGTTTCTTTCCTCTTTTTTTTGTTGTTTTGCTGCATATTTAATATGCAAAAAAAACAGCGAAATTTTTAATTTTTCGCTGTTTTTATAAATTCCGCAGGCAATACCTGCAATTATATTTCTGATTCTTTTTCTTCTTCTTTTTCACTGTCTTCTTCTGGCTCTTTTATGGTTTCTTTTTCAGTTTCTTTTATTGCTTTTGGCTCTTCTTCATCGTCATCGCTATCATCGCAAAGAACAACAACAGACAGTCCTATCGGTATAGCCAGGAACACAGCTTCACAAAACGCCATAAACCCATAGCTGTTTGTTGTGAACACGAATCCAAGGAGTGAGATTCCAAAGATTACGATTTTCATCCAGGCATCATTCTTAAACTTACCGCTGCCGATAAATTTGTAAGACAATACCGTCGCAACAATAAGCGTGATTGTAAGAATCAGCAATACAAAAGCAACCACAAGTATCATTGCTGACGCAATAGCGCTGGTACCGGATGCAAGCGGGCCGAAGTCAGTGCCATCAACCATCAAGCCCTTCGTCAGGCTGCTGCCAGACAGATGGCCGAGAACTGCAGCAATGGCGAATATTCCGAGATTAAGGATGGTTACCAGTGCCGTATAAATAGTCATCAGAATTGTTGATGTCAGAGATACAGTCTTTTTCATATTTATCACCTCTTTTTTGTTTATTTTTTGTGCTACATATATAATATGCAAAATCTTCAGAAAAAAATGCCGGCATTTTCTGCCGGCATATTGTTATCGAGTTATCGATTTGTGGATTTTTCTTTCTTTCTTCCGAAGTAAAAAAACAGCCATCCATATAGTGGCCCACTACAAAAATTAGGGTCATATTTAGGAAGCAGCCAAGGGTCTTTCAGGCTGAACTGCCAATACACGCTGTATATGTCTCCGTTACTGTTTTTGTAATCAACCATCCAGGTAGCGCGTAAACGTATTGCAAAGATTACTTCCACTCCAAAGAAAAACTCAACCAAAAATGGAAGCAGTTTGCAGTCCTGGCATTTTCTATCAGTGTTTGCAGGTTCAGTAGTTTTTGTTTCTTTTCTCATTATTTTTTCCTTTCTCCGGCGGCGAAGCCGCCGGTATCAATCCAAAATTAACAGATATCCTGAATATTCGCTTGAATGCTGGTCATACCATTCCACTCATTGAGTGTCGGGTAATACAGCATCTTGAAGTCATACAGTTTTCCGTTCTGATTCAAAAGCTGCTCTTTCGCTTCAATGTCATGAAAGCATACGCCACTCTTGCAATTTCGGCTGTTGAATGTGATTTTCAACACGTTTTTGTTTTTACCGATAATCTCAGCACGGATTGCCCTAACATTGCTCTGGGCAAAAACTGGCTTTTCATTTCCTTTGCCGAAAGGCTCCAGAATTTCAAGCTGTTTGATGAAGCTTTGTGTCAGGAAGTCAACCGGCAGAATTACGTCAATCATAACCTTCGGGATAAAATCCGCATCAGTCAGACCACTGCGGGCGTTAAGTTCCTGACGGAATTTTTCCAGATTTTCTTCTTTCAAAGATAATCCGGCTGCCAGCGGATGACCGCCAAAGCCAAGCATCAAATCCTTGACCTCAACCATTTTGTTATACATACTGTATGCCTCAATGGAGCGGCCAGAGCCCTTCAGGAAATCGCCATCACCTTTTGTGAGGACGAAAGCAGGTTTGCAGTATTTCTCACGTACTTTGCCGGCGATAATGCCGGCGATGCTCTCGTGAACATCCGGGAGGTAAACAACCAAAACCTTGTCATCCTGCATTTCTGCATCAATGATTTTGAACGCCTCTTCCATACCCTGTTTTGTGAGTTCCTGACGTTCTACGTTCAGGTCTCGCATCTGAGCTGCCTTTTCGAGCGCTTTCTGATAATCAGTCTCAACCAGCAGGTCAAACGCCTCGTTTGCGGTATCCAGTCTGCCTTCGGCATTAATGCACGGGCCGATTTTGAAACCATAATCGTAAGATGTCAGAGCTTTGTCTTTCAGTCCAAGAACTTCAAGCAGTGCCTGCAGGCCAATATTTGAAGTGTTCTGCATTTTTTTTAGCCCTTCTTTAACGATTGCACGGTTATCATGCTGTAATTCCATTACATCGCAGACAGTGCCGAGAGATGCAATTTCAAGAAAATCGGAATTGTTGAATTCATCAATTTTTCCGAATTTTTTGTATAAGCACCACATAAACTTCCAGGCAACAACAGCGCCGCAAATTTCTTTGAAAACGCCGTCATCTTCAGGACGTTTAGGGTCAATGACCGCGTCGGCGTCAGGGATGATGTAGTGGCGGGTGCCTTCATTATCTCCGGGTTCGGTTGGTGTTTCGTAAGGAACTTCACCTTCTGATGCTTCATAAGGTACTTCACCTTCTCCATCCTCCTCTGCATTCGCAGAGTCGTCTGTCGGGGAGAGGTTCCTTACTTCGTAAGGAACCTCATGGTGGTCAGTAACTACAACCGTCATTCCTAATTCTTTCGCCAGCTTAATTTCATTCGCGGCAGCAATACCATTATCACAGGTCAGAATAACCTGCACGCCGGCTTCATATGCGTCACGAATTGCCGGTTCATGAAGACCATAACCATCTGTAATACGATGCGGTATGAACTTATCGCATTTGGCACCAAGTCCGGTCAGACCTTTGTAGAGGATATATGTACTGGAGACGCCATCCACGTCATAGTCACCCATGATGCGGATATATTTTCCTGCCTGCACTGCGTCGTAGACAATATTAACGCCGCGCTGCATATCCGTCAGTTCTGAACCGTCAGAAACGGTTGCAATATCTGCTTCCAGGTATTCCCTTACAGCGTCATCTCCCTGCACACCACGGTCAGCGAGAATCTTAATGATGGCCGGATGTACACCAAACTTTTCTGCAAGTACGTTGAATTCCGGACTTTTGAGGTTTTTGTAAATCCATTTGCTTTTACTCATTTTTTAAGTCTCCTTTTCTTTGTTTTAGTTTTAAATATATTTTTACGATTTTAATATGCGGGATTTTTGAAATAGCGAAAAACGTAAAAATAAGCCCGGCAAAAGAATTGCCGGGCTGTAAATGTTGTGTATTGTGTATGTGGCGTTGTTGTGTTTCAGAATTCGGTGTCTCCACTCATTTTTCTCACCTCATTTTAGGCAATTTGCGGGATACTATCGTCAACTACATTTATATTTTTTGAGGCCTGAAGGATGCCATTGCCGATTTCGATATACACTCACATGTAGTGAGGGAACTGGGCGTCTGGCAGCGAATTGGCCGGAGATAACGATATACCCTCACATATAATGAGGGAACAGCTGTTTCCTGAATTCTTCCAGGTTCTCTTCCGATATACCCTCACATATAATGAGGGAACAACATTGGAAAATACGCAGACAGGATAAAAGGCGATATACCCTCACATATAATGAGGGAACCCATTATGACGAGACGACACCGCACTTGCATATGATATACCCTCACATATAATGAGGGAACAACACATTGCTATCTGGGACAAAATAAGCCGTCGATATACCCTCACATATAATGAGGGAACTTGACCGCGCCAACATTTTACCGGCAGACCGTCGATATACCCTCACATATAATGAGGGAACCAGCTGTCCAAGATTTCCTTTGTTTCTTTTTGCGATATACCCTCACATATAATGAGGGAACGTTTACTATGTATATTCCCGGTCTTTTTGACCCGATATACCCTCACATATAATGAGGGAACGTATTTTGACAGCCGCGGACGCTGCTTTCTTGCGATATACCCTCACATATAATGAGGGAACTAACGCTGTTCCAATTCCTTTGTTTCTCATTTCGATATACCCTCACATATAATGAGGGAACGCCGGCTGGACGATGCGGCGCGGCTGGAGCAGTGATATACCCTCACATATAATGAGGGAACACCGGGTAAAAAAATTTTACAGGGAACAAACCCGATATACCCTCACATATAATGAGGGAACAGGTTGCCTGTCCAGTTCCAATAATGATTATTCGATATACCCTCACATATAATGAGGGAACACTCAGTATTTATGCGGCTTTCAGCCGCCTCAAACACCTCGTTGTGCAAATTGCACAAATGTC
>ENA-OWPB01001345-OWPB01001345.1-human-gut-metagenome-genome-assembly--contig:-NODE-1345-length-22836-cov-25.383170_pt1 | contig 22836 bp, 19 predicted proteins | sample MGYA00248260_ERZ651838 | MGnify/ENA primary metagenome ERZ651838 (study PRJEB26924, sample SAMEA4378304) | human gut metagenome | biome: human gut; feature: human-associated habitat; material: faeces...
GATTTGAATCTATGCCCAATTAACAACCGTCAGGGAATTGTAATTGATGGTGAAGATTCAAAGGTTATTTGCAAAGACTAAGTGGTTCTTTTTGTTTTGCTGGCGCTTTGCGGGATGGTGTGGTATACTCAGCTCAACAAATCAAACTCTGGAGAATGACTATGCAAAAGATTCGCACTGCCACCTTTGAAGATCTGGATGCCATTGCCGCCGTGGAGGCGGCCTGCTTTCCGGCTGCGGAGGCGGCCACAAAAGAAGAATTTGCCGGGCGGCTGACCCATTATGCCGACCACTTCTGGCTGCTGTTCGAGGACGAAAAGCTCGTCTCCTTTGTGGACGGCTTTGTGACCGATACCCCCGACCTGACAGACGAGATGTACGCCGACGCTTCCCTGCACGATGCGGATGGGGCGTGGCAGATGATCTTTGGGGTGAATACCCTGCCCGAATACCGGAAGCAGGGCCTGGCCGGGCAGCTGCTCCGCCGGGCCATCGCCGATGCAAAGATTCAGGGCCGCAGGGGGCTGGTGCTCACCTGCAAGGATCGGCTCGTGCACTATTACGCCGGCTTCGGCTTTGTCAGCGAAGGCGTTTCCGGCTCCACCCACGGCGGCGTGGTGTGGTACCAGATGCGGCTGACCTTCTGAACTTCCTACAAAAAGCAGCGCCCCCGCCTGCCGGAAACACCGGTGAGCGGGGGCGCTTTGCATTTGCTGGGAGGATATGGTCTACCTGCACCACTGGGCAAACTCTGCGTCTGTGCACTTGACATAGTGGCTGCCCGCAACATGGTGGCTGGTACCCAGGCTGTAATCGATGCCGGAGGCGGCGTAATCGTAGGTCTCGGCCACGCGGCGCTTTTCCACAACAGGGTTGGGCAGCGGGATGGCCGACAGCAGGCTCCGGGTGTAGGGGTGGATGGGATGCTCAAAGATCTCCTCGGTGGTGCCGGTCTCCAGCAGGTGGCCCAGATGGAGCACCCCGATGCGGTCAGAGATATACTTGACCATGGAAAGGTCATGGGCAATGAAGAGGTAGGCCGTGCCGGTCTCCTGCTGGATATCCTTCATCAGGTTGACCACCTGCGCCTGAATGGACACATCCAGTGCCGAGATGCACTCATCGGCGATGATGAGCTTGGGGTTCATGATCAGGGCGCGGGCGATGCCCACGCGCTGGCGCTGGCCGCCCGAGAACTGATGGGGATAGCGCTCGGCGTGCTCCGGGGCAAGGCCCACCTTGGCCAGAATTTTTTCCACCTTCTCCCGGCGCTCCGCCGGGGTCTTGTACATGTGGTGGATGTCCAATCCCTCGCCGATGATGTCCTCCACCTTTTTGCGGGGGTTCAGGCTGGCCATGGGGTCCTGGAAGATCATCTGCATCTGGGTGCGCAGGGTGTTGTTCTGTGCGTGGCTCAGGTGTCCGCTGATGTCCTGCCCGTCAAAGGTGATCTTGCCTGCGGTGGGGTCGTACAGCCGGATGATGCTCCGGCCGATGGTGGACTTGCCGGAGCCGGATTCGCCCACCAGACCATAGGTCTCGCCGGGGTAGATCTCAAAGCTCACGTCGTCCACAGCCTTAACGGTGAAGTTCTTGTTCACCTTGAAATACTGTTTCAGGCCCTCTACTTTCAGAAGCGGGGTCGCGCTCTGTGCAGCCATTTATTCCGCCTCCTTGATTTTTTCTGCATCCGCTTTCATGCGGCTGATGCGCTGGGCCAGCTCCGGCGGCATTTCCACCTTGGGGGCCCGGGGGTCCAGCAGCCAGGTGGCCGCATAGTGGGTCTCGCTGATCTTGAACATGGGAGGATCGACTTCATCATCGATGTGCAGGGCAAAGCGGTTGCGAGGTGCAAAGGCATCGCCCGGCTTCTCATGCAGCAGGTTCGGCGGAGAGCCCGGGATGGTGTACAGACGGTCATCGGCGGTGTCCAGATCGGGCATGGCCGACAGCAGGCCCCAGGTGTAGGGATGCTTGGGGTCGTAGAAGATCTCGTCAATGGTGCCGGTCTCCACGATCTTGCCCGCGTACATGACATCCACATAGTCGGCCACCTTTGCCACAACGCCCAGGTCGTGGGTGATGTAGATGACCGAGATGCCGCGCTCCTTCTGGATGCTGCGGATCAGCTCCAGAATCTTGGCCTGGATCGTCACGTCCAGTGCCGTGGTGGGCTCATCGCAGATGAGCAGGTCGGGGTCGCAGGACAGGGCAATGGCAATGACCACGCGCTGGCGCATACCGCCGGACAGCTGGTGGGGGTAATTCTTCATCCGCTTTTCCGCATCGGTGATGCCCACCTCCTCCAGCAGCTCCAGTGCCTTTTTGTAGGCCTCGGCCTTGGGCATCTTGAAGTGCCAGAGCATTCCCTCCATGATCTGCTTGCCGATGGTCATGGTGGGGTCAAGGCTGGTCATGGGGTCCTGGAACACCATGGCGATGCGCTTTCCATTGATGTGGCGGCGGATCCACTTTTTGTCCTTCTGCAGCAGGTCCACCGTCTCGGGAGAGCCGTCTGCATGGTGGTAGCTGAACTGGATGGAGCCGCTGTTCACGGTGGCGTTCTTGGCCAGAATGCCCATGGCGGCCTTCATGGTCACGGACTTGCCGGAGCCGGACTCGCCCACCAGCGCAACGGTCTCGCCCTTGTACAGGTCGATGTTCACGCCCCGGATGGCGTGCACCGGGCCTGCGGTGGTCTTAAAAGTGATATCAAGGTCTCGCACCGACAAGACCTGTTCTTTTTTGTTCTCAGGCATGGGGTGTTCCTCCTTACATACTCTTCATCTTGGGGTCCAGGGCCTCGCGCAGACCATCGGCCACCAGATTGAAGCTGAGCATCAGCAGGCTCATCACCACAATAGGCGGAATGATCTGATAGGGGTGGGTGGTGAAGCTGTTGTACAGCTCACTGATCAAAGAACCCAGCGAACACTGGGGCACCGGAATGCCCAGACCCACAAAGGACAGGAATGCTTCGGTAAAGATGGCGGTGGGGATGCTGAACATGACCTGCGTGATGATGGGTCCGATGATGTTGGGCAGCACTTCCTTGAAGATGATGAAGAAGCTGCCTGCACCCAGCGTGCGGGAGGCCAGCACGAATTCCTGATCCTTCAGCTTGAGCATCTCGGCGCGGGCAATGCGGCTCATACCCACCCACTCGGTCAGCATCAGGGCAAAGATGATGGTGACCATGCCGGGCTGCAGCACCAGCAGCAGCAGCGTAACGATGACCAGGCGGGGAATGCCGTTGGCCACCTCAAGGAAGCGCTGCATCACCATATCCACCCTGCCGCCAAAGTAGCCGGAGATCAGGCCATAGCTCATGCCGATGACCATATCGATGACAGCGGCGGCCACCGCAATGATCAGGGAGACACGGGCACCCTCCCAGGTGCGGGTCCAGATATCGCGGCCGTACAGGTCACTGCCGAACCAGTAGTAGACATCGTCCTTGCCCTTTTCCACATAGGCGTTGACGCTCTTGCTGCCGGTGGTGGTGCTCATCTTCTCGCTGCCGTCCAGGATGCCGAGGCGCTCGATGCCCGGCACACGGGGAGCAAAGTTCTTCTGGCTCAGATCCTGGCCGGAGTAGGTATAGCTGTTCATGCCCGGGCCAAAAACGGCCAGCAGCACGATGACGACGATCAGGATCAGGCCCAGCACGGCGCTCCTCTTGCCGAAGAAGCGGAGGATGGCATCCTTCCAGAAGCTCTGGGCCGCAAAGTTGGTATCCACGGCGATCTCATCGTCGTTGTGCTTGAGGGCAAACTCCTTGTCCTCAAAGGTGTGCTCGGGATACAGGGAATCCACCGCACTGACGATGGCATCCGCTGTGGATTCGCCGCCCAGGCGGATCGCTTTTTCTGCCATATCAGTCATCCCCCTTTGCCAGACGAATGCGCGGATCGATGATGCCGTAGAGCAGGTCAACGACCAGCATGATGCCAATGTACATGGCGCTGTAAATAAAGCTCAGGCCAATGACCACGTTGTAATCGTTGGACTGGATGGCCGTGACCAGCAGGCTGCCCACGCCGGGAATGGCGAAGATCTTTTCCACCACCAGCGAGCCGGTCATCAGATCCACGATCAGAGGTGCCAGCACCGTGATGATGGGGATGAGGGCATTGCGCAGGGCATGGCGGAAGATCAGCGCCGGGCCGGAGATGCCCTTGCTCTCGGCCAGCAGCATGTAATCGGAATCAAGGACTTCGATCATCTCACTGCGGGTAAAGCGGGCAATGGAGGCCATGGTGAACATGGAAAGCGAGATGCTGGGCAGGACGCTGGAGCCAAAGACATCCTTGGCGGAGAACAGCATTGGGAACCAGCGGAGCTTGAAGCCAAAGGCATAGCTCAGGGCCAGTGCGAACACATAGGAAGGCACCGACACGCCGATGACCGAGATGATGGTGGCGATGGTATCAAAAATGGTATCCCGCTTGAGTGCGGCAATGATGCCCAGCACCAGGCCCACAGCGGCACCCAGCGTCACAGCCATGCCGCCCACCTGAATGGAGATGGGCAGGCGGCTCTGGATGAGCTGGGAGATGGGTGTATTCTTGGAGATGTTATAGCTCACGCCAAGATCTCCCCGGAGCATATTGCCCACATAGCGGAAGAACTGGATGTAGATGGGCTGATCCAGGCCGTACTTTGCGTACAGGGCAGCCCGCATATCGGGCGTCAGCTTTTCATCATTGAAGGGCGAACCGGGCATCAGCTGCATCAGGATAAACAGCACCAGCAGAATTGCCAGCAGTGTGAACAGCGAGGTCAGGATTCGCTTGAGCGTATATTTTTTCACGTCGGGTGGACCCCCTTTGTCCGGGTGTATTTTCGCGGTCAGTCGTTCGTCTGCCGCGGACAGACACAATGCCAAAAAGGCGCACAGTGGCTTTTGCGGGCCACTGTGCGGCCTTATTCAGCGATTCAGTTGTTTACTCGCTCTTGGTGGTGTTCTTGTACACACGGTTCAGAGCGCAGGGGTGATGCTCGACACCCTTGACGGCAGAGGAGATCATCTCGGCGTTGCACTGGCCGTACAGAGGGAAGATCACAGCCTGTTCGAGGACGATCTGCTCGGCCTCATACAGGGCTGCCCAGCGGCCTTCGGGGTCGGTGCACAAATCACCAGTGGTGCACTCGTCAATGATGGCATCGTAGTCGGCATCGCTCCACAGACCGTAGTTGTTGGAGTTGCCGGTCACCCACATACCCAAATAGGTCATGGGGTCAGCGTAGTCGGGGCCCCAGCGGGTCAGGCCCAGCTCAAAGGTGCCGTCCTGCATATCCTGCACGCGCTGCTTCTTGGGCTCCACGGTCAGGTTGATGGTCAGGCCCTCCAGCGTGGTCTCCAACTGCTCCTTGACGACCTGAGCCACCTTTTGGGGTGCATCGTCAGCATCCACCACCATATCAAATGTGAAGGTATCCTTGCCCAGCTCAGCCTTGGCGGTCTCAAAGAGCTCCTTGGCCTTCTCGGGGTCATAAGCACAGTCATCTGCAAACTTGGTCTGGTCGGCGCTGAAATCGCTGCCGTCGGGGCCGGCTGCAAACTGTGCGGGAACGGCGGTGTATGCAGGGGTGGAGCCATCCTTCAGCACATCGCCGGTAATGGCATCCCGATCCAGCGCAAAGGTCATGGCCTTGCGCAGGTTCAGGTTTGCCAGATCAGGCACAGCGTCGATGTTGGGGCTGATGTACCACAGGTAACCGGCACCCACGCTGGTAAACTCGGGATCATCCTTGACCTGATCGACCTGCTCACCGTTCAGCAGGGTGATATCCAGCGTGCCGGTCTGATAGCTCATCAGAGCCTGCTGGCTGTCCTTGATGACCTGATAGGCCAGACCGTCCAGAGCGATCTTATCCGCATCATAGTAATCGGGGTTCTTTTCCAGCGCAAAGGCGGTGGCGGCGGGCTGATAATCGGTCAGCACGAACGCGCCGTTGGACAGCACCGTTTCGGGGCTGGTGCCAAAGGTGTCAGCGCAGGTGTTGTAGAAGGCCTCGTTCACCGGGTAGAAGGTGGGAAAGTACATCAGGCTCAGGAAGTAGCTGACAGGAACGTTCAGCTGCACCTCCAGGGTCTTGTCATCCACTGCGGTCACGCCCAGGTCGGTAACGGGCTTTTCACCGGCAATGATCTCGGCGGCGTTGACCACCTGACCAATGTCGGACAGCATGTAGGAATACTCGGAAGCGGTGGCGGGGTCTACGGCACGCTGCCAGCCAAACACAAAGTCGGCGGCGGTCACGGCCTCACCGTTGGACCACTTTGCATCGCGCAGGTGGAAGGTGTAGGTCTTGCCGTCCTCGCTGATGTCATAAGTCTCCGCCATGGCGGGAACTGCTGCACCGTCAGCATCCATCTGCATCAGGCCATCGGTGTAATCCGCGATGACCTCAAAGGAGGTGCCGTCGGTGGCCACCTGGGGGTCCAGAGACTGGACCTCGGTCTCCAGCATGATGTTCAGGGTGCCGCCCTGTGCGGTGCCAGCCGCAGCAGAGGAAGCGCCGCTGGCTGCAGAAGATGCAGCCGTGGAGCTGGAAGAGCCGCCGCAGGCTGTCAGAGCCAGCGCGGCAGAGGTGACACCGGCAGCTGCCAGGAAGCTGCGGCGCGAAATACGACGATCGAATTTCATATATGTTTTCCCCTCTCTTTAATGCTCTACACTGATAAAGCATCAATTTCTGAAAATGCACAAGGGGCTCTGCTCCCCCTCTGGAGCTTCTGCACACCCTTGTGCCATGGCCGCATTATACATCCATCTGTCGGCAAAGAAAAGACTTTTTGCCGAATTTGTTCTCCCAAAAGGCTCATTTCTCCCCTTTGTCCAACATCCTGCCGAAAACGGAAACTAATTTTTGTATAGTTTTTCTCCTGCATTGTATTTTCATCAAGGACAACTTTCACATTAAAGCTATCACTTGTATTTCTATGGAGAACATTATACTTAATTCACTTCATTTTATTAAGAGTTGAAATCTGTTCAGCTTATATCAGTTCTCTTTGTCATTACTTCGCGATGATCCCTCTCCCGGCAGGAGAGGCAAGACAGGCAGCCTCATAAACCTGGCTCCCCTGCCCGGAGATCTGACACGACGCGTCCGAGAGGTTCACAGACAAAAAAGGAGCCCGCTGTACGAACACAACGGGCTCCTCTTGGTTCTGATCTTACTTCGCGTACTCGATGGCGCGGCTCTCGCGGATGACGTTGACCTTGATCTGGCCGGGATAATCGAGGGTATCCTCGATCTTCTTGGCGATCTGGCGGGCCAGCAGGATAACCTGATCATCGCTGATGACATCGGGCTTGACCATGATGCGGACTTCGCGGCCGGCCTGAACGGCAAATGCCTGCTCCACGCCCTCAAAGCTGGAAGAGATCTCCTCCAGATTTTCCAGACGCTTGACATAGCTCTCCACGTTCTCGCGGCGGGCACCGGGACGTGCGGCGCTGATGGCATCGCAGGCCTGAATGATAAAGGCCAGCGGGGTCTTGGGCTCCACATCGCCGTGATGGGCCTCGATGGCATGGATGATCTGGGTGTTTTCCTTGTACTTGCGGCAGATATCCACACCGATCTGAACATGGCTGCCCTCGATCTCGTGGTCAAGGGCCTTGCCGATATCATGCAGCAGACCGGCACGGCGGGCCAGCGTGACGTTCACGCCCATCTCGCCTGCCAGCAGACCGGCCAGCCAGGCCACCTCCATGCTGTGGGTCAGAGCGTTCTGGCCAAAGCTGGTGCGGTACTTCAGGCGGCCGATGAGCTTGATGAGGTCGGGGTGCAGGCCGTGGATGCCAAGCTCCATCACGGCGCGCTCGCCCTCCCGCTTCATCTGCAGCTCAAGGTCGTGGCGGCACTTCTCCACCGTCTCCTCAATGCGGGCGGGGTGGATGCGGCCATCACCGATCAGGCGCTCCAGCGTCATGCGGGCAACCTCGCGGCGGGTCTGGTCAAAGGAGGACAGGGTGATGGCCTCCGGGGTATCATCGATGATAAGATCCACGCCGGTGGCAGTTTCCAGCGCGCGGATGTTGCGGCCCTCACGGCCGATGATACGGCCCTTCATCTCGTCGCTGGGCAGGGGCACCACGCTGACGGTGGTCTCGCTGCAGTGGTCAGCGGCGCAGCGGCTGATGGCCTGACCGATCATATTGCGGGCGATGTTATCGCAGTTTTCCTTCAGATCGGTCTCGTAGGCAGCCACACGGACAGCCTTCTCGTGGGTGAGCTCCTCGTCCACCTTGTGCAGCAGCACTTCGCGGGCATCCTCCTGGCTCAGGCCCGCCAGGGTCTCCAGGCGCTCCATCTCCTTGGCACGGATGGCATCCACCTCAGCCAGGCGGCTGTCAGCCTCCTCGTGCTTTTTCTTGAGCTCTTCTTCCTTCTTTTCCAGGGCTTCGGTCTTGCGGTCCAGCGCATTTTCCTTCTGGTCAATGCGGTTCTCCTGGCGGCTGATCTCAGCACGGCGCTGCTTGATCTCCTTGTCGGCCTCTGCCTTCTGGGCATCGACCTCGGCTTTCAGGCGGAAAGCCTCGTCCTTGGCTTCCAGAACAGCTTCCTTTCGTTTTTGGTCAGCGGTCTTGATCGCTTCGTTCACCAGGCGGGTAGCCTCGGCTTCTGCGCTGCCGATCTGTGCCTCGGCGGTCTTTTTACGGTTGTTGTAACCAATAAAATAACCCGCGCCGGCAGCAACAGCAGCAGCCACGACCACGATCAACAGAATGATCGGGGACATCGTGTTCACTCTCCTTACAATTAAAGTTCAAAATTAACTAAAATCTGGAGACGCTGCCGCGCAAGGCGTGGGTCAACAATACAAAATCAAGCTCTCAACAACAAAACAGACAACAGCACCGCACAAAAAGGGCATGTTTGCCCCTGCGGCCTGATGCAGCTTTTTTATCTACAAGGTTTTCATATAAAAACGGGCAGATGAAGCCCCATTGAACTTTGGTTGTGGAAGATCCCTGCACGCAGCGTCATGGATTCCATACTACTTCTTATATTACGAAACATTTGGTACAATGTCAAGTAAAGTGAAAGGAATTTTCTAAAAAAACAGCCATTATTCCAGATACATCCGCCGCAGCCGCATCAGGCGGGCGGGGGTCAGGCCGTATTCGGCCTCAAGATAGGCATCGGTGGTGCCGTACTCTTTGCGGATGGTGTTCAGCACAAAGGGGGCAGACTCCGGGTGGACACCGGCAATGCCCTGATAGAACTGCTTCTGTTCCGGATGCGCCTCGATCTCCTCGGCATGGGCGGCCCAGATCTTTTCCAGCTCCGGGCGGCGGCAGACATTGGTCCGTACAAAATCCTGACAGATCGTTTCATCGGAAGCCCCCAGCGCCAGCAGGATGAGGATGGCCGCCACGCCGGTGCGGTCTTTCCCGCCAGAGCAGTGGAACAGGATCGGCGTTTCGCCCGCCTCCAGCGCCCGGAACAGCTCCTTGTAGGCCTTATTGCGGAAGAGCATCTGCTGATACATGGCATCGGCGAGGTTATGCTCCTCATCCTTCTTGCCCTTGAGCAGCTTTTCAATGTCCCCGGGAGAGAAAGAGATCTCGCTTCCGTCCGGGTGGCAAAGCCCGCAGATGCGCACCAGCCGCGCGCCATCGGGCACATAGTCGGGCTGCTCCGCTGCCTCGGACTCGCTGCGCAGGTCAAGGATGAGCCGCAGGCCCAGGCTGTCCAGCAGCTTACGGTCAGCTGCCCCGGTCAGCAGTCCGGTGGGAATGCCGCGGTAGATCTGCCCCCACTTGACATGCTTGCCCTCGTCGGCCTCGTAGCCGCCCAGCTCCCGGAAGTTGTTCCCGCCCGCAAAGGGCAGCTGGGTGCCCGGAGCCGGGTGCTGCGGTGCCGCCTTGGGGGCGGCGCTGGACAGCACCGGGAAGTTGTAGAAGGGCTTTGCCGGGCGGCCCCGCCGGGGCGGCAGGGACGCCGCTCCCCCGATGACCTCCATCAGGTAGCCCCGCAGCAGGTCAAGATAGGCCGAGTTGTGGTCGCGCCGCTGCACCATCGAAACGCAAAGGGGCGGCAGATCTTCCAGCAGCACGTCCCGCACCCGGTCCAGCTCCCGCCGTGCTCCCGGCTCATAGCGGGTCAGGCAGGTGCAGAGCTGCTCCTGGACCAGATAGTATGCCTGATAGAAGCTGGGGCCGATCTCCGCGTTGGGCGCAAAGCCCTCCCTGGCGCAGGCATCCCACAGGGGACTGAACAGATCCTGCCGCAGGCTGGGCAGCAGCACCCGCTGGCCCCGCAGAGCCGAAAGCGGCACCCGCTCCTTCTCCCAGAAGGGATGGCCGCGCGGCACCAGCAGGCAGGCCGGGTCGGCCCGCAGGGTGGTGCGGGCCAGCACCGGTGCGGCACAGCCCAGGTCCATCACAAGGCCCGCATCCAGCTCGCCCTGCTCCACGCCCTCGGCCACGGCGTCGTTGTCCAGCAGGCGGAACCGCATCTCGATGTGGGGGTACTGCTGGCGGAACTTGTCCAGCTGGGTCTCCAGCCCGGGCAGGTAGTCCGGCACCAGCGAGACACTGATGCCGATGCGCACCGGCTGGGCCGACTGGATCTCCGCATGGAGGGCCGCCTGCATCTGCTGGAACTGTTCCACCACCGGGGCCGCATGGCGCTGCAAGCTCAGCCCCCGCTCGGTGAGCGAGAGCTTGTGGTGGGCGCTGACGAACAGCGGGCCGCAGAGCTCGGCTTCCAGCGCCGTGATGCTCTGCCGCAGGGCCTGCCGCGACAGAAACAGCCGCTGTGACGCGCGGGTGTAGTTCATTTCTTCGCACAAAACCAGAAAATAGTGCAGCTGGCGGATATCCATGGGTTCCTCCTGAAGGGTGGTGTATCAATAGATTAAGGATACCGCCTTTTTGCCTGCTTGTAAAGGCCGCGCGGGCAAAAAGTCCCTCCCGGATTGACACATCCCGCCGCATGGTGTAGACTTCAAGCAGCAGAATTTTTCTCCCCGAAGAGAAAAGCTCCATCAAACACACAGAAAGAAGGTATTTTCCATGAAAGTCATCGCTACTGAAAAGGCTCCCGGCGCGATCGGCCCCTACTCCCAGGGCTTCATCGCCGGAGGTTTCGTCTACACCTCCGGCCAGATCCCTGTGAACCCCGCGGACGGCACTGTGCCCGAGGGCATCGCCGCCCAGACCGAGCAGAGCTGCAAGAACGTGGGTGCGATCCTGGAAGCCGCCGGTTCCGGCTACGACAAGGTCATCAAGACCACCTGCTTCCTGGCCGATATCGCCGACTTTGCCGCCTTCAACGAGGTCTACGCAAAGTATTTCACCTCCAAGCCCGCCCGCAGCTGCGTTGCTGTCAAGGATCTGCCCAAGGGTGTCCTGTGCGAGATCGAGGCTGTGGCAGAGGCGTAAGCTCCCGAATTGCACCGGCTTTGCGTTCTCCCCTTTACAACGCTCTGGAATTGTGCCATAATTTACTGTATTAAAGGGAAAGCCGTTCCGGTGCCGCAACTCGGCGGCGGAGAACGGAAAGAGAGGGGTATACTGTTATGAGCAAAACGATGATCCCGCAGAACTACACACCCGCGCTGAACCTGTACGACACCCAGCGTGCCATCGGCACCGTGAAGCGGCTGTTTGCCGACACCCTGTGTGCCACGCTGAACCTCTACCGCGTGTCGGCTCCGCTGTTTCTGGAGGCTTCCACCGGACTGAACGACGACCTGAACGGCGTGGAACGCAAGGTCACCTTTGACATCCGGGACAGCGGCATTGAGGCACAGGTGGTGCAGTCGCTGGCAAAGTGGAAGCGCAAGGCCCTGAAGGACTACGGCTTCCGCGTGGGCAAGGGCCTGTACTGCGACATGAACGCCATCCGCCGGGACGAGGAGCTGGACAACCTCCACTCCGTTTATGTGGACCAGTGGGACTGGGAGAAGGTCATCCGCGAGGAGGACCGCAGCGAGGCCTACCTGAAGAACGTGGTGCGCTCCATCGTGTCGGCCGTCTGCGCCACCGAGATGAACCTGCACGCCATGTTCCCCCAGCTGCAGGATCTGCCCCTGCACACCCCCAACGTGACCTTTATCACCACCCAGGAGCTGGAGGACAAGTACCCTGACCTGACCCCGAAGGAGCGCGAGAACGCCTTTGTAAAGGAAAACGGTACCACCTTCCTGATGAAGATCGGTGCTCCCCTGAAGAGCGGCAAGCCCCACGACGGCCGCGCCCCCGACTACGACGACTGGGACCTGAACGGCGACCTGCTGTTCTGGAACGAGCCCCTGCAGTGCAGCTACGAGTTGAGCAGCATGGGCATCCGCGTCAGCCCCGAGAGCATGGACCGGCAGCTGACCATGGCAGGCTGTGACGACCGCCGCACCCTGCCCTTCCACAAGGCAGTGCTGAGCGGTGAGCTGCCCTACACCATCGGCGGCGGCATCGGCCAGAGCCGTCTGTGCATGCTGCTGCTGGGCAGCGCCCACATCGGCGAGGTACAGGCAAGCGTCTGGGACGAAGCCACCCGCGCGGCCTGCGCAAAGGCCGGGATCCCCCTGCTGTAAGCGGAATACGAGAAAAGGCTCTCTGCCAAAACGGCAGGGAGCCTTTTTTGCATCTCAGCTTCTGAAAAGCAAGCCCACATTTCTCTTTTTGCGGCAGTTCCCGCCCAGTCGCCAGACAAGCCAGGCGTAGAGCAGGTTCATGGCCAGGATGGCCGCACACCACAGCACCGTCTGCCGGGTGGTCTGCTGATAGACCAGCAGGAACGGGTAAGGCCCGGTGATGAGCCGCTGGTAATTGGCCCAGAGGGCCACAGAGCCATAGAGCATCGTGGGAACCAACGCCAGCGGAACGCACCGCGCAGACAGCTTTGGCTCCCGTTCCAGCAGGACAAAGGAGACAAAGGCACACAGCGGGTTGAGCAGGTGGTGGTAGAGCATGGAGCTCTCGGTCAGCAGGAACACCACGCCGCCCTGGTCGGCACAGTAGGGCCCCAGCACGAACACCACGGTCAGGAAGGTCATGGTCAGGCAGCAGGTGGCAATGTACTTGAGCGTCTTGACCCAGCGGGGCAGCTGCCGCCCCGTGAACAGGCAGATCACCTGACACACCGCCACCAGCAGGCAGACGAAGAACGCAAAGACATTGGAGTTCTCGGTGTAAAAGGTGAAGGTCTGGCTGCCCACCGCTTCCCAGGTCATCCGGATGGCCGCCGGCTCCCACCGCACGATGCAGAGGTTCAGGAAAATGGAACAGAGAATGACGATCTTCTTGATCATTTTGCGGTATTGATGAAGCTGCGGTTGTCCCACAGGTACTTGATGCCGGAGATGGCGGTGGCAATGGCCACCAGCCAGCACAGCCAGTAAGAGAGGAACACGCAGTCAGCGCCTATCATAACGGAATTGCCCCAGGTCAATGCGGTGCCGAAGTAGTAGAAGATGATGGTCAGCATCTGCAGCACAGTCTTGACTTTGCCCCACATGTTGGCGGCGATGACCTTGCCGTCCTTGGCACCGGCGGCCACCATCCGCAGACCGGACACGGCAAACTCGCGGGCCAGGATGATGCAGAGCACCACCGGGCTGCACACACCGTCCCGCAGCATGTAAATGAAGGCCACGGTGGTCAGCAGCTTGTCGGCCAGCGGGTCGGCAAACTTGCCGAAGTCGGTGACCATGTTCCACTTGCGGGCCAGATGGCCGTCCAGAAAGTCGGTAAAGCTGGCCGCGGCAAAGACGATGCCCGCCACCAGATACCAGGTAGGGTTGAAATCTTCCGTGCCGATCTGGGTCAGGGAAACGAAGACCATGAACACCGGCACCAGCAGGATGCGGGTCAGGGTGAGCTTATTGGGCAGATTCATACAGATTCCTCCAATTTGTTATTTTGCAACCGTTCCGTACAGATCGTAAAGGTCGCTGTCCTCCACCAGCACATCATAGAACTGGCCGGGGTAGAGCGGCTCCTCGCTGGAAACGCAGACATTGCCATCCACCTCGGGAGCATCGCCGGTGGTACGGCAGAGGTACAGGCCGCTCTCCTCGTCGATGCCGTCACAGAGCACACGGACGGTCTGGCCCACCTTTTCGGCCTGTTTCTGGGCCATGATGCCGGTCTGGATCTGCATCACCAGCTCTGCGCGCCGGTCCTTGGTCTCCTGATCGATCTGGCCGTCCATCTTTGCGGCCACGGTGTTCTCCTCAGCAGAATAGGCAAAGCAGCCCAGGCGGTCAAATCTGACCTCCTTGACGAAGTTGCACAGATCCTCGAACTGCTCCTCGGTCTCACCGGGGAAGCCTGCGATCAGGGTGGTGCGCAGGGTGATGCCGGGGATCTCCCGGCGCAGCTTGCCGATGACCTCCAGCAGCTCCGCACGGGTGGAGCGGCGGTTCATATTTTTGAGGATGGTATCGTTGCAGTGCTGGATGGGCAGGTCAAGGTAGGGCACCACCTTCTCGTTCCGCTTCATGGCAGCAATAAAGTCATCGGTGATGCGCTCCGGGTAGGCGTACATGATGCGGATCCACTCAAGGCCCGGCACCTTGTTCAGCTTGTCCAGCAGCTCACAGATGCTGCCGGGCTTGCCCCAGTCCTCGCCATAGGCGGTGGGGTCCTGGGCCACCACGATCAGCTCCTTCACGCCCTCACCGGCCAGCCAGCGGGCCTCGGCCACGCAGTCGGCCAGATCGCGGCTGTGCAGCGGGCCGCGGATGCCGGGGATAGCGCAGTAGTGGCAGCGGTTGTTGCAGCCCTCTGCGATCTTTAAGTACGCATAGTGGGCAGGCGTGCCGATGACACGCTTGCCGCCCAGCGGGAAGTCCTTTTTGGCACCGTAGCTTTCCAGATGGTTCTCGCCCTGGAACAGGCGGGCCACGATGGTGTCAATGGCCTTGTTGGAGGCACAGCCCACCACAGCGTCCACCTCGGGGATTTCCTCCTCGATCTGGCTGCGGTAACGCTCGGCCAGGCAGCCGGTGACGATGACCTTCAGCTCCGGGTTCTGCTGCTTGTAGGCGCAGGCCTCCAGAATGTTCTCAATGGCCTCGGTCTTGGCGCTCTCGATAAAGCCGCAGGTGTTGACCAGAATAACATCGGCTTCGCCCAGGTCGGCCACCGTCTCGTGACCGGCCGAAAGCAGGATGTGCACCATCACGTCCAGATCGACCTGGTTCTTGGGGCAGCCAAGGGAAATACATGCAATTTTCATAAGGGATGATACTCTCTTTCTCTTTTGAGGGATGCTTTTGATTTTTTACGATTTGCTCCGGAAAAGCTCCCCCTTCGGGGGAGCTGGCAAAGCCGCAGGCTTTGACTGAGAGGGTTATTCCCCCTCCTCCACCCTGCGAATGGCTTCCTTAATGACGGAATACGAAAATCCCCGCCGCTGCAGGGCCGCAATGACCAGATCCCTGCGGCCCGCTTCCAGCTTTTTGCGGTAATGCCCTTCCACCAGAGCGGCAGCGGCTTCCAGCTCCGGGTCCTCGCCGGAAACATCGGGGGTGTAAACAGCATCCAGCGCCTGCTGGATCTCGCCTGCGGCCAGCCCCTTCTGCCGCAGATTCTGGGCAGCGGCGCGGCGGCTCTTTTTTGCCGCCAGCAGGGCGTGGGCACGGGTCTCGGCATAGCGGGCATCGTTGATATACTCCCGCTGCACCATCTCTGCCACCACGGCGGCACTGGTCTGCTGGGTATAACGGCGGTTCAGCCGCTCATACAGCTGGCCCGAGGAAAGCTCCTGCCCGGCCAGCAGCTCCATGGCCCGGGTGCGGGCCTTGGCGGCATCGGTAGATTTTTCCTCTTCGGCCAGCGGGCGGCGGCCACGGCTGTAAAAGGCCATTTACTCTTCCACCATGATATCCAGCTCACTCTCGCTGCTGCGGGCGGGAGCCTTGACCACCGGCTCCTTTGCTGCGGCGGGAGCTGCCGGTTCCCCCTCTGCAGGGGCGGCAGCAGCCTTGCCCCCCGGGCGGCGGGTGGCATAGAGCTTGTCGGCATTGGCGCGCACCTGACCCTCGATATCGTTGGCGATCTCGGGGTTATCACGCAGGAACTGCTTGGCGTTGTCGCGGCCCTGACCCAGGCGGATATCGCCGTAGTTGAACCATGCGCCGCTCTTCTGGACGATGCCCAGCTTGACACCCAGATCGATGAGCTCACTCATCTTGGAGATGCCCTCGCCGAACATGATGTCAAACTCAGCCTCACGGAACGGAGGAGCCACCTTGTTCTTGACGATTTTTGCGCGGGTGTGGTTGCCGATGAACTGGCCGGAGGAATCCTTCAGGCCCTCCACGCGGCGGATATCGATGCGGACAGAGGAATAATACTTCAGGGCGCGGCCGCCGGTGGTGACCTCTGGGTTGCCGTAGACCACGCCGACCTTTTCACGCAGCTGGTTGATGAAGATGCAGACGGTGTTGGTCTTGCCGATGACGCTGGTCAGCTTGCGCATGGCCTGGCTCATCAGGCGGGCCTGCAGGCCCACATGGCTGTCGCCCATCTCTCCCTCGATCTCAGCGCGGGGCACCATGGCGGCAACAGAGTCCACAACGATGGCATCAATGGCACCGGAGCGCACCAGCGCCTCGCAGATCTCCATGGCCTGCTCACCGGTATCGGGCTGGCTGACCAGCAGGTTGTTGATGTCCACGCCCAGCGCCTCGGCATACACAGGGTCCAGCGCGTGCTCCACGTCGATGAAGGCAACATCGCCGCCCTTCTTCTGGGCTTCGGCCAGAACATGCAGGGCCAGCGTGGTCTTACCACTGGATTCGGGGCCGTACACCTCAATGATGCGGCCCCGGGGCACGCCGCCCACGCCCAGTGCCAGATCCAGGCCGATGCTGCCGGTCGAGATGGCATCCACCTGCATGGCGGCGTTGTCGCCCAGCTTCATCACAGCGCCCTTGCCGAACTGCTTCTCGATCTGGGCCAGTGCCGTGGCCAGCGCATCCTTCTTGGCACCGGGATCGGTCTTCTGGGTCGCCGGGGCAACGTTGTTGTTCTGATTTTTTGCCATAGTGTCATGCTCCTTTGTCATCTGTTCCCGGCGCGGTGCGGCCAAACGCAGGCGCGGGCATTCCAATTCTTTCGGTACTAGTATAACACATTTTACAGATATTACAACAGGAAGTTGTAGATATTTTTATTGTTTTCTCGCCATCACACAGCGGTCATTGCCGCCAAAGTCTTTTCTGCACACAATGTCCGTCCACCCGTTGGCGGCAAGCAGGGCCGTTACAGCTTCCCGCTGCTGCCAGCCGATCTCCAGGGCAAGGGCACCGCCGGGGCGCAGAGCTTTCTGGTAGTGTTCCGCAATGGTGCGGTAAAATACCAGCCCATCCTCCCCTGCTTCCAGCGCCATGGCAGGCTCCTGCGCCACCTCGGGCTGCAGCGCGCCCATCTCGGCGGCGGTCAGGTAGGGCGGGTTCGACACAATAAGGTCCAGCTGCCCCTCCGGCAGGGTCTGCCAGTAGGTGAACAGATCTCCCTGCACCGGGGTGATGGTCAGCGCCGGGGAGAGATGGGCGTTCTGCTCCAGATAGCGGTATGCCGCAGGGCTCTTCTCCAGACTTGTGACCTGTGCTGCCGGGCAGAAGCGCTTCACGCCCAGCCCCAAACAGCCTGTGCCGGCGCAGAGGTCGAGCACCCGGGGTGACTCCACCCCAGCCAGCATTCCGGCGGCGGCTTCGGCCACCACCTCAGTATCGGCCCGGGGGCAGAGCACGCCGGGGCCGACAGCCAGCTCAAAATCAAGGAAGGGCCAGCTGCCGCAAAGGTACTGCAAAGGCTCCCGGGACGCGCGGCGGGCCGTCAGGGCTTCCAGCCGCTCTGCCTGCTCTGCGCCCAGCGAGGCATCGGCAAGGCGGGCATCCCCGCCCGCTGCCAGCCGGAAGAGCTCGGCCGCGTCAAAATCTGCATCGGGGCAGCCTGCGGCGCGCAGGCGTGCCTCCACCTCCCGGACTGCTGCCCGGGGCAGCATCCCTGCGGTTACCATCTGCCGTCCTCCGGGTCCTCGGGCAGAACCGGCGTGACGGCGGCAATGGCCACCTCGATCATGCTGTCGTCCGGCTCAAACACGGTCAGATGCTGCACCCAGATGCCGGGCTGCCGGATGATGCGGGTGGCGATGTTGTCCGACCGGCCGCACCACTTGAGCAGCTCGTAGCTGATGCCCATGACCAGCGGCAGGAGCAGCAGCTTGAACACCACCCGCAGGCTGGTGCTGGACCAGGGCAGCACGCTGTACAGGAACACGCTGACGATGACCACCAAAATCAAAAAGCTGGTGCCGCACCGGGGGTGGAAGCGGGTATATTTGCGGACATTCTCCACCGTGAGGGGGTCTCCGGCCTCGTAGCAGGCAATGGTCTTGTGCTCGGCTCCGTGGTACTCGAACACCCGGTGGATCTCCTTCATCCGGGAGATGGCGGCCATGTAGGTCAGGAAGATGGCGACCTTGAGCACCGCCTCCAGCACCACCTTGGCCCAGCGGCCCAGCGGCACCAGATGGTTCAGACCACCCACCAGCACCGTGGGCAGAACGGTGAAGAGCAGGATGGCAAACAGCCCGCCGATCACGGCAGCTGCCGCCAGCAGGATATCCTCAGCCTTTTTGCCCAGATGGTCACCCACCCATTTTTCAAAGGCGGTCTCCTCTTCGGCGGGGTCGTAGTCATCCCCCATGCTCACCTGTGCCGAGTACATCATGTACTTGTATCCCATGATCAGGCTTTCGATCATCGAGATGGCTCCCCGCACCAGCGGGATCTTTGTCCCCACGCCGTGGGTGGGGGTGGGCTCGACCTTGGTCTCAATGGTTCCATCGGGCTTACGGACAGCACAGCAGATGTTTTTCGGGCCCCGCATCATAATGCCCTCCATCAGGGCCTGCCCGCCCACACTCGTCTTAAAGCGTTCCTTGTTCGGTTGATTCATTGGCTCTCCTATGGGGCGCTGCGGCCCCTCTCTATCGTAAAAACTGCCCCTCTATCTTACCAGATAAATATGGACAATCTCTTATCGTTTGTAGATCGGCAGGCCCAGGGTGACCACTGTGCCCCGGCCCAGCGTGCTCTTGAGGTCCATGGTGCCGTCCAGTGCGGTCATAATGGAATCCACCAGCGCAAGGCCGATGCCGCTGCCCCGCACCGAGTTGCTGCCCTTGTAAAACTTGGTCTTGACGTTTTCCAGATCTTCCGGCGGGATGCCGCGGCCCTGATCGATGATCTCGATGAAGGCTTTGTACTCGCCCTGCCAGATCTTGACCGTGATGCGCCCGCCGGGGGCCGAATACTTGATGGCATTGTCCAGAATGTTGATGAACACCTGCCGCAGGCGGTCGGGGTCGGCGTAGACCGGGATCATCTCCTCCGGCTCCGCATAGGCCAGCAGAAGTCCCTCCCGCTGGATGCGCGCTTCACAGAAAAGGACAGCGTCCGTCAGCTCGGCCACAAGGTCCAGGGGGCGGCACTCCATTTTCAGGCGGCCATTCTGCAGGCGGCTGAAATCCAGCAGCTCCTCCACCATGTTGTACAGGCGGGCGGTCTCGTTGTTGATGATCTCCAACCCCTTGCGGTAGTTCTCATCGGTGGGGTCATCCAGGGTGCGCAGGGTCTCCACCCAGCCCCGGATGGAGGTGAGCGGCGTGCGCAGCTCATGGGAGACCGAGCTGATGAATTCGTTCTTCATCTTCTCCGTCTCTTCCAGTCCCTCGGCCATCTGGTTGATGGTGCCGCGCAGGCGATCCACCTCGTCCCGCTCGTCACCGGTCACAGGCAGGCGAACATCCAGTTCTCCCCGGGCGATGCTGGCAGCGATCCGCTCCACCTGCCCCAGCGGCACCACGATGCCCCGCACGAAATACAGGCCAGAGGCCACTGTAAAGCCCAGAATGGCCGCTACCACGATCAAACTGATGATGAAAACGTTCTTCAGCTGCTCCTGCACCAGCGTCAGGCTGGTGACAAGGCGCATGGCGGCCACATCCTCGGCCGCGTAGGGCACCAGACTGCACACGGCCATGACCGTTTCCCCGCTGGCGGTGCGGTAGATGGCCACACCCACGCCGTCCGGTGCATCCTGTGCCTTGTTAAAGTCGTCCTGCACCACGATGCCGTCCGCGCCCGTACCGCTGGACGAGGCGATCACGCCGCCGTAACCGTCCAGCAGCATGAACTCATATTTGTCCTTATCCGCAAACTGCTCCACCATCCGGCGCAGGGCCACACTGCGGTTGGCCGCAGTCTTCTGGGCCGTGTCGCCGGTGTACATTTTCAGTTGACCGTTGATGGAAGAAAAACGCCGCATCATGGTCTGCTGGACGCTGTTGTAGTAGCTGCGGCTGAAGTTGTACACGAACATGCTCTCCACTAACAGTACCAGCAGCACCGTCAGGAACAGGCTTCCCCGCAGCCAGCGGTGGGTAATACCACTGCGCATTGCTTTTCCTCCTTTCTGTCAGTAATCCTGGCTCTCCTATTGGGAGAGCAGTCGAGTACAGCGCAACTGAGAGGTTTTTCTTTACTCCTCCCACCGGTAGCCGTAGCCCCACACTGTCATAATGTGGGTGGGGTGGCTGGGCTCATCCTCTACCTTCATCCGCAGGCGGCGGATGTTCACATCCACGATCTTCACATCGCCGAAGTAGTTCTCGCCCCACACGCCCTTCAGGATCTTTTCCCGCACCAGCGCGATGCCGGGGTTGTGGAAGAACAGCTCCATGATCTGGAACTCCACCTGGGTCAGCTCGATCTGCCGCCCGGCCTTGAGGAGAACACGGCGGTTCTCATCCAGCACAAATTCCCCGCTGACCAGCGCGGTGGGGGCGCTTTCGTCTGGAGCGGAGCCGCCGCCCGAGCGGCTCACCCGTCGGCAGAGGGCCTCCACGCGGGCCAGCAGCTCACTGACACTGAAGGGCTTGGTCATATAGTCATCCGCGCCGATGGACAGGCCGCGGATCTTGTCCTGCTCCTGCCCCTTGGCACTCAGGATGATGATGCCGATCTTCTGGTCGGTGCGGCGGATGGTCTCGCAGAGCGAGAACCCATTCATGCCGGGCAGCATCACATCCAGAATGGCAGCATCACAGCCGGGCTTCTGCTCCAGCAGAGGCAGGGCGGCTTCGGCGCTGTCGGCCTCCACCGCCTCCATCCCCGCCAGCCGCAGGTTCAGCGCGATCATCTCGCGGATGCTGGCTTCATCCTCTACCACAAGTACCTTGACCATCTAAGACCTCCATATTTTTCTGCTTTCTCCCTCTGCCCAAGAGCACACGGAGAAGCATTTCACCTCAGAACACCCAGCCTGCATCCGGTAAACTTCTGCAAAACTGAGCGGTATCATCAATTCAACCGGTACAACGACCGGGACAGCCGATAGCTCTGATCCTTCAGCACCACGTCCGGCCCGAACTTGGCCTGCATCTGGCGGGATGCCACCACGCCCAGGCGGGTCCAGCCCGCCGCGCTCTCGCTGGAAGGGACCAGGCGCATGGTCAGCACCAGTTTTCCCTCGTCCACGGTGCGCAGCTCCACAGCTTCCTCTCCCTCAGCGCTGTCGGTGAGCATCAGGTTGCCCTCCCACTCGGCAGGCAGCTCAATGTAGCAGCTGCTCTCCTCGTCCAACAGGCCGAAACTCTTTTCCGGCTCCGGACTGGTGTAGTCCATCCAGACGATAAAATCCATCCGTCGGCTCTGGCTCAGGTTCAGCAGGCCCGCTTCGTCAGGCTGGGTGGGGATCTCCACGATGCCGTCGCCGTCCAGATCCCGGCTGACCAGCGTGGAGACATTGCGCAGGGACGCATTGTACAGCTCACTGGTGCTGATCTGCTCAGCGGGCAGCATCTGCTGGCTTTCCTCATCGAAGTAGAGCAGCACCGTGGCCAGATTGTTGCCCGAGAGACCGGTCCAGCCGTCCAGCACCAGATAGCGCTTTCCGTCCGCCCCCAGACCCGCCGCCACAGCGGCGCAGCCCGAGAACTTATCTGCCGAAAGTCCCATGACAGCCACCTGCTGGAACATTCCGTCCCGGTCAACGGTCAGCAGCTCGATCTGCACCCCGCCGTCCTCCAGCGTGGACATCAGGATCAGGTCCTCGTTGCCGCCGCCGGTGATATCCTCCACCAGATACTGCTCATAGGACTGTTCCAGAATGGCATTGACCATGCCGTTCTCGTAGGAGTACACCGCCAGATAGCTGTCCCCCTGCGCGGCGAGGTACCCCACCACCAGCTGGGTGGCAGCCCCATCCTGCAGCTGTGCCAGCCGGACATTGTCCACCGTATCCGCCAGGCCCTCGATGCTCTGGCTGACCTGCCACACACCTGCGGCATCCTTCTGCAGAAATGCAATGCAGACGTTGGAACTCTGGGCCGTGGTGTAGAGAACAGCGGCATCCTGCTGGCCGTCGCCATCCAGATCCTGCAAAAGGAACGGCGAGAGCAGCTCCCCCTGCATCGGGTATTTCAGCTGAGCGCTCTCCCCCAGCCATTCGTTCAGGGCATTCTGCAGCGCACCGTAGTCGCCCGGAAGGCGCGGGGCACGCAGCAGCTCCTCCACCTGTACATTTTCCGACATCGGAAGGCCGCAGGCCGAGAGCAGGCCCATCATGCAGCCTGCACTCAGTACCAGAAACCGTCGTCTTTTCAACCGCCGCCCCTCCCTTCTGTGGAAAATTCGCAAAGTCGTGCAGAAATACAGTATAATTATAGCATTCTTGCCCCGCCATCACAAGCCCCAGCTGCTAACGCCCAACCGGGCAGCGGGGCATTCCCACGCAAGTGAAACGGGCCATTCCATCGCCCGCCCTACTGCCTGCGGCAGCAGGGTCCCACCCC
>ENA-OWPB01001348-OWPB01001348.1-human-gut-metagenome-genome-assembly--contig:-NODE-1348-length-22794-cov-5.092001_pt1 | contig 22794 bp, 20 predicted proteins | sample MGYA00248260_ERZ651838 | MGnify/ENA primary metagenome ERZ651838 (study PRJEB26924, sample SAMEA4378304) | human gut metagenome | biome: human gut; feature: human-associated habitat; material: faeces...
CAGCTTTCGCTGACCAGAATCACGCACCAAGTCTCACGTGCGTTCGACTTGAATCACGGAACAGGAATAAATTGGATAGAAACAACAAGCAGATAGCGTGTAGATGGAAGTTTTTTTAGAGAGAAGGTAACGTAGTATGAGGGTAGGAAAAGAAAAAGGTGTTTCGATAGCACCGGAGCTGATCGGTTTATTTTTTGAGGATATTAATTTTGCAGCAGACGGTGGTCTGTATGCAGAACTGATCGAAAATCGTTCTTTTGAGGCGAAGGAAGCCTATGGAAATCCGGGCAGATTTTATGCAGTGGATGACTTTGGATATGCGTGGAAAACGCTGTATCAGGCAGGAGAAGAGGAGCCGCTGATGCAGTATGTGACAGGAACTCCGGTGTCTGCGGTGAATCCGCATTATCTGCGTTTTACGGCAAAACAGGCAGGACAGGGATTTACAAATAAAGCATATGACGGCATTCGATTAGAAAAAGATCATACTTACAAAGTCTCTTTTTATGCGAGATGTGTGGCATATGAAGGTGAATGGTTCCAGATAACGGTGCAAAGGGATGGACAGATTTTTGCACAGGCAGAAGTAAAAGCGGTGAAACCGGTTCCCTATGTACCATTCTGCGACCTGAAGATTCCGATGGAAGTCGGCTATGGAACGCTGAATCCGGATATTGAAAAAATCCATCAGATGGATCAGAGTGATAAATGCCGTAGAAATGAGTGGATAAAATATGAAGCGGTACTTACCGCGCTGGATGATGTCCGCGGTGCTCAGTTTGCAATCACACTGGATGCGCCGGGTATCGTAGAGTTTGATCTGATCTCAATGATTCCGGAAGATGCGGTGTCAGGAATTTTTCGAAAGGATCTGTTTGAGGCACTACAGGCGATCAAACCGGGATTTGTGCGTTTCCCGGGAGGATGTATTGTGGAAGGCATCAGTCTGGACAACCGTTATTATTGGAAAAATACAGTAGGGGATGTGAAAGACCGCCGTTATATTTCGAATCTGTGGGCTTTTGATGATGACTGGGGCAAAAATGATCCGATGACGAAACGGCCGGATGCGCATTATGGACAGTCTTTCGGACTTGGATTTTATGAATATTTTCTGTTGTGTGAGCTGTTGGGGGCAAAACCGCTTCCGGTGCTGAATATTGGCACCGCGTGTCAGTTCCGTTCTACAGAAATGGTGGATTCTGACAGTACAGAATTTGAGGAATATGTGCAGGATGCATTGGATCTCATTGAGTTTGCCAATGGTCCGGTGGACAGTAAATGGGGCGCATTGCGTGCCAAAATGGGACATCCGGAGCCTTTCGGTATGGATTACCTTTCTGTTGGAAATGAGCAGTGGGAGACGCAATACCTGGATCTGAGATACCGTTATGAACGTTTTGAGGCAGCTATTCATGCGAAATATCCTGAGATTCGATTGCTTGGAACGGCGGGACCGTTTATGGAGTGCTCCATTACAGAAGATGCATGGAAGTATTATCGGGAAAAAGCAAAGGAAAATCCGAATTTCAGTTATGCGGTGGATGAGCATTATTATGTAAGTCCACAGTGGCTGTACGACCATGTGGCAATGTACGATGATTATCCGCGGGACGTGGCAGTTTTTGCGGGAGAATATGCGGCACACACCGAAGCGCGGGAAAATTCCATGGAGAGCGCTCTTGCCGAAGCGGCATTGCTGACCGGCATTGAGAAAAATGCGGATGTGGTAAAACTTGCTTCTTACGCACCGTTATTTAATCGGATCGGGCATAGCCAGTGGAAGCCGGATATGATCTGGTTTGATGACCGTGAGGTGTATCTGACACCGAATTACTATGTGCAGAAGCTGTTTGCAAACCACAGAGGCAGTCATACGGTGTTACTGCATGATCAGGATGTGGAATTGCGAAAAAAGGGAATTTATGTGTCTGTTTCCATGGATGAAGATGAAAACATCATTGTGAAAACGGTTAATACAACGCATCAGAATTTTGAGTTGTCACTGGAAGATGCTGATGGAGCAGCGGTAAGTGCATCTGGAAAGCAGTGGACGTTACAGGGAACCGGCGAGATACCAGAAGGATTACCGGAGAAATCAGTGGTGGCAGAGCAGAAAATTCAGATTAAGGGAAGTGTAACACTGCCAGGGCAGAGTGTGGTAGTGGTGACTTACAGATAGCGAGAGCCGTGAGATCTTTAAGAAAGGCATTGATCGCAGCTATTACTACGAAGGTTATACGACATATAAGGCAGAAGAATTTTAAATAAAAACAGAGTGCCGAAAAATGATTCAGATAGGGATTGTTTTTCGGCACTTTTTTGCCTTTTTATATAAAAAACATCATATAGAAAATAATTTTGCTTCAAAAAGTGTATGTGAAGTAAAAAATGATGATAAACTAAACATTAAACTAAAATATGTAGATGTATTTTGTTAAAAACTGGACAAAGAAATAGGCAAAATGCATAAAAAAGAGGAGAAAAAATACAAGAATATGCCAAAAATGTGAATTTAAAGAAAGAAATAATTGACAAAAGCAAGGGGGGGGGTAAAATACAACTAAATTAATTGAGAAAATAATTTACTAAATAAATTAAATGTTAGGGGGGCACAAAAATGTTTAATGTTCCAGAAGTAAAAGTAGGTGTGGTTGCGGTCAGCCGCGATTGCTTTCCGGAAAGTCTATCCGTAAACAGAAGAAAAAATCTGATAAGAGCGTATCAGGATAAATACGGAGAGAAAAATGTTTATGAATGTCCAATTTGCATTGTGGAGAGTGAGATTCATATGCTGCAGGCATTGGACGATCTTAAAAAGGCAGGATGTAATGCTTTGTGTGTGTATCTTGGAAATTTTGGACCAGAGATTGCAGAGACAATGCTTGTGAAGAGATTTGATGGACCGGCAATCATTGTTGCTGCAGCGGAGGAAGAAAATCTGATACAGGGACGAGGAGATGCTTACTGTGGAGTGTTGAATGCAAGCTACAATCTGGCACTGAGAAACACAAAAGCTTATATTCCGGAAGAACCTGTTGGCAGCGCGGAAGAATGTGCAGATATGATTCATGATTTTGTAGGAATTGCAAGAGCACTTATCGGACTTTCTTCCCTGAAAGTGATCAGCTTTGGACCGAGACCATTAAACTTTCTTGCATGTAATGCACCGATTAAACAGTTTTACAATTTAGGGGTTGAGGTTGAAGAGAATTCAGAACTGGATCTGTTTGAAGCTTTTCATAAACATGCAGATGATCCTCGTATTTCGGAAGTTGTGGCAGATATGGAAAAAGAATTGGGAGATGGAAATAACAAACCGCAAATCTTACCGAAACTTGCTCAGTATGAACTTACACTTCTTGACTGGGTGGAAGCGCATAAAGGTGCATGCGAGTATGTGGTATTAAGTACAAAATGCTGGCCGGCATTCCAGACACAGTTCGGATTTGTTCCATGTTATGTAAACAGCCGTCTGGCAGGAAAAGGAATCCCGGTATCCTGTGAGGTTGATCTGTATGGAGCATTAAGCGAGTACATCGGTCAGTGTATCAGCGGTGATGCAGTTACATTGCTTGATATCAACAATACCGTAACAGATGCAATTTATAATGAAGATATCAAAGGAAAATTTGATTATAGAAAAGGCGAGACGTTCATGGGATTCCACTGTGGAAACACATGCTCCACAAAACTGGTAAAACATTCCATGGAATATCAGATGATCATGGCAAGAAGTCTTCCGGAAGAAGTTACACAAGGAACACTTGAAGGTGACATCATTCCGGGTGACATCACATTCTATCGTCTCCAGAGTACAGCCGATGGAAAATTAAGAGCTTACTTGGCAGAGGGCGAGGTACTTCCGATAGCAACAAGATCTTTTGGAGCAATTGGAATCTTTGCAATCAAAGAGATGGAAAGATTTTACCGTCATGTCCTGGTTGAAAAAAATTATCCGCACCATGGAGCAGTTATGTTCGGTCATTTTGGAAAACAATTATTTGAAGTGCTGAAATACATCGGTGTGGCACCGGAAGAAATCGGTTATAACCAGCCAGTAGGTATGTGCTACGTTACAGAGAATCCATACAGATAAGGATGAGGAAAAGGAATATGTATTACATAGGGGTAGATTTAGGAACTTCAGCCGTTAAACTTGTGCTGATGCAGGGAGATGGCACAATCAAAAATGTAATTTCCAAAAGCTATGAATTATATTTCCCACATCCAGGATGGTCAGAACAAAAACCGGAGGACTGGTGGAAGGCAACAATCGAGGGATTGAAAGAACTGACAGCAGAGTATGACAAAACCCAGATTTCAGGAATCAGCTTCGGAGGACAGATGCATGGACTGGTAATTCTGGATGATAAAGATGAAGTAATCAGACCGGCAATTCTCTGGAATGATGGACGTACTCAAAAACAGACAGATTATCTGAATGAAGTGATTGGCAAGGACAAGCTTTCAGAGTATACAGCAAATATTGCATTTGCAGGATTTACCGCACCCAAAATTTTGTGGCTGAAAGAGAATGAACCAGAAAATTTTGCAAAAATCTGTAAATTAATGCTTCCAAAAGATTATATCGCATACAAATTGAGTGGTATATTCAGTACCGATTATTCAGATGCTTCAGGTATGTTACTGCTGGATGTCAAAAATAAATGCTGGTCAAAAGAAATGTTGGATGTCTGTGGTGTCACAGAAGATGTGTTGCCAAAGTTATATGAAAGTTATGATGCAACTGGAACGTTAAAACCGGAGATGGCAGCAGAACTTGGATTTCCAGAAACATGTAAGATAGTTGCAGGAGCTGGTGATAATGCAGCAGCAGCTGTTGGAACAGGAACTGTGGGGGATGGAAAATGTAATGTTTCCCTCGGAACAAGTGGAACTGTATTTGTTTCCAGTGAAAGATTTTGTGTAGATCAGAAAAATGCATTACATTCCTTTGCACATGCAGATGGATGCTACCATTTAATGGGATGTATCCTAAGCGCAGCTTCCTGTAATAAATGGTGGGTAGAAAATATTATCGGCAGCAAGGATTATGATGCGGTACTTGGTGGGATTTCCGAACTTGGTGATAATCCAGTAACATTTCTTCCTTATTTAATGGGAGAGAGATCGCCACACAACAATCCGAAGGCAAGAGGTATGTTTATCGGAATGTCAATGGATACAACACAGACGCAGATGTCACAGGCAGTTTTGGAAGGTGTTGCATTTGCGATTCGAGACTCTTTTGAAGTGGCAAAATCACAGGGGATTGAGATTGAAAGAACAAAACTTTGTGGCGGTGGAGCAAAGAGCCGTATCTGGCGAAAAATTGTTGCGAATGTCCTGGGAATCAAGGTAGATATTTTGAAAACAGAAGAAGGCCCGGGACTAGGAGCAGCGATGCTTGCCGCGGTTGCCTGTGGAGAATACGCAAGTGTAAAAGAAGCGGCCGATAAGATTGTAGAAGTAGTAGAAACTATTGAACCGGAACGGGAAATTGTAGAAAAATACAATAAACAGTACAGCAAGTTTGTACAGATATATCCGACGGTAAAAGATTTATATGAACTGTAAAGAATGTAACAGTGAAAAAACTGATACAGAATATGGGATTCAAGAGAGTGAATTCTGGCAAAAGAAGGAGGAGCGAAAGAATGAAAAAGAAAGTGATCGCAGCATTAATGGTAGCAGCTATGGCTGTAGGGTTACTTGCAGGTTGTGGGGGCGCATCTGATGATAAAGGTGGCGCAGCAAACACTGGATCGGCCAGTGAGGAAACGAGTTCCGGTAGTAAGAGCGAGTCAACAGATGGGGTATTAACAAAAGTTGATCTCACAGGACAGGATATTTATGTAGGTATTGCACCAGGTTCTGGTGGATCTGCATGGCGTGACCAGATGGTAAACGATATCACAGATGTGCTTGATGAATATAAAACAAGTGGGGATATCAAGGGATACAAAGTTGTAAATAATGCAACAAATGGCGATGCTAATGAACAGGTACAGATTATTCGTGATTTTATCGATGATCCTCAGGTAAATGTAATTATGATTAATCCAAATGATACAACGTCACTGAATGAGGCAGTTTTAGATGCAGAAGCAGCTGGAAAACTTGTAGTTGTTTATGATGCATCTATTACAGCAAAAGGTATCTTAAATGTATCTGTAGATCATTATCAGTATGCGTATGGTCCTACAAAGACATTGCTTGATATCATTGGTGGAAAAGGTACTGTAGTTGAGGTATCTGGTCTTGACGGACATCCGGCTAACGTAATTCGTATCAAAGCAACAGATGATGCAATTGCTGAATATCCAGACGTAACACTGGCTGCAAATCAGCCGGGTGGTTGGGATAATACAACATCTAAATCCGTAACAGCAGCAATTCTTGCTTCCGGAATCAAACCTGATGGAATTATTTCACAGGACAACGGATGCTACGGTGTTCTGCAGGCTTGTATCGATGCAAACTATATTCCGAAGGTTGTTTCCGGTGATGGTTCCAAAGCGTTCTTTACAGCTTGGAAAGATCTGGTAGACAAAGGAGAAGATTTTAATGCAGTAGTAGTTCCGAACCCTCCGGGAATTGGTGCTACAGCAGCAAGAATCGCAGTTAAAATTGCTCAGGGTAAAGAGTTTGATGAGAGCCAGCTTACAGTTGAAGATGGCGTAGCTACATATGAGTATGTTGTTACAACTGTTTACACAAACGATAACTTTGATGAAGGATGGGAAGTTGTAAAAGACTTTACAGATGAGCAGTGTATTGATGAATATATGACGGATGATGAAGCAAACGCTCTGTTCAAATAATAACAGATTTAATGAAGTATAATTTCTGATGAAATCATAAGTAGATACCGGGGTAGGTGGGGAACTGCCCCCTCAATCCCCGGTATTTTGCTTTTACACATTATTATCGCGTTCCTGTTGAAACTAATAGGAAGAAAAATGAATGGCTTTTGAAGGGTAGATAAGATGGAAAATAAAATAATCCTTGAGGCAAAAAATATAGTAAAAGAATTTAATGGCGTTCCGGCTTTGAGTGATGGTAATCTCGTCTGCCGAAGCGGAAAAATTACCGGATTGCTGGGGGCCAATGGTTCGGGTAAAAGTACAATTTCCAAATGTATTACAGGTGTATATCACAAAAATAGTGGTACCATCACATATTTGGGGAAAGATGTAAACTTCAAAAACCCGATGGATGCCAAAAAAGCAGGAATTGCGATGGCATTCCAGAATCTGAGCCTTTTACCGGATCTGACTGTATGGCAGAACATTGTAATGGGATTTGAGAAAAAGAAAGGATTTTTTCTGGATGATTCGAATGCAAAACACACGGCTGCCAAAATTTTGGAAGATTTCGTACCGGGCTTTGATTACAGCAGAAAAGTCTCTGAACTTAGTCCGTCAGAGATGCAGATTGTGGAGGTGGCAAAAGCAATCTCACAGGAACCGAAAATGCTGATTCTTGATGAGCCGACAGCCGCACTGGAACAATCGCAGGTTGAGATTTTATTCAAATACATGAGAATGCTTGCAGACCGCGGAGTCGGTATGGTATTTACCTCTCACAGAATGTGGGAAGTAATGGATATCTGTGACGATATCATCGTTTTCAAAAACGGCGAAGTTGTTGGCAGATTAGATTTTGATAAAGATGAAAAAGACGCAGATGTGATCATTCAGATGATCACCGGAGAAAAGAAAATTGTCTCTGAGAAGCGTACATATAAAGAGATTCCTGATGAAAGGACGATTGATATTGAACATTTGAATTATAAGAATGTTTTAAAAGATATTTCTCTTCATATTAAAAAAGGCGAAGTACTTGGAATCGGAGGACTTTCTGGTCAGGGTCAGGAAGAATTACTTCTTGCAATCTCTGGTGATTACAAGGATATGAAATCCAGGATTAAAGTAAATGGAGAAGAAGTATTACTGAATGCACCACATAAAGCGATTGAGCGTGGAATCCTCTTGATTCCCGGTGATCGTCAAAAAGAAGGTTTGATGATGCAGAACAGTATCTACGAGAACCATATTCTTCCGAAAACTGCATTGAAGAAAGAACCATTCATTCTTCCAAAAAAGAAATACAGGGAAGAGTGTCTGGAATCTAAAAAGATTCTTTCTACCAAGTCGGATGGCATTGAATGTCCGGTATCCAGTCTTTCTGGCGGTAATGCACAGAAAGTTGTTATGGGAAAATGGCTGCAGGTAGAATCTTCGCTGATTGTACTTTCCGATCCGGCAAAAGGTGTTGATGTAGGTGCGAAAAAGGATATGTACGATATTGTACAGAACATTGTGGACGAGAAGCATATTTCTGCATTGCTTTATGCCAGTGATAATGAAGAATTAATTGATAACTGTGATCGTGTGCTGGTAATGCATGAGGGATGTATCGTAGGCGAACTTGTTGGTGATGAGATTACAGATGAGGCATTGGTTGAACTCTCCATGAAGGGTAATCACAAAGAGGAGGAAGCATAAACATGAATACAAAGAAAAAATCTGTTCCTGCTTTCGTTAGAAAACCGGAGTTCGTTACAATAATAATTTTAATAATAATGATCATTGTTGTGGCAGTGTTGCAGGGAAATTTCTTTGCTCCATCTTCACTTCAAAATATGATTATTTCCTGGACACCGATCATTCTTCTTACGCTTGGGCAGGCAGTCGTAATTATTTCCGGTGGTTTGGATATGTCTAGCGGTAATGCAATGGCATTTATGCTTTGTATTCTTGCAGGAATTATGAAATCAGCAACACCAGGAAGCGGAGTAATTGCATTATTGGTATGCTGTCTGGCAATGGTTGGTATCGGTCTGTTAAATGGCGTATCTGTTGCATATTTTAAACTTCCGCCGATTATTGCTACATTTGCTACATCTTACATTTACCTTGGTGCAGCATTGTTTATCATGCCGTCTCCGGGTGGAGGATGTGCAAATTGGATGCGAGTTTTCTACAAATTTAGCTCTGTTGAGAATATGCCATCGGCTTTAAAAGCTTTTGGCGACAAGATCCCGACAGGTGTGTTGATGATTGTTGGTATTATTGTACTCTGGTACATCATCAGCAGAAAAAAACTTGGTCGTTATATCTATGCGGTGGGTTCTGATCGTAATATTGCATATGATAGTGGTGTTAAAACCGTAAAGGTTCAGATTATGGCGTATTTGTTCGATGCATTTTGTTGTATGTTGGCTGCATTGTTCCTGGTAGGACAAAATCAGTCAGGTAGTGCCCGTCTTGGTGATGCATTGACTCTGAAGAGTATCGCATCAGCAATTGTCGGTGGTGTTTCGCTGGCAGGTGGTACAGGCAATGTATATGTAGCTATTGGTGGTGCGGCAATCATCAGTTTGGTATCAAAATTAATTTCTTTCTCCGGCATTAACAGTGACTATCAGACACTGGTGAGTGGAATTATTCTTCTGGTGGCAGTATCCAGTTCTGCAATTATCAGACTGGTGAAAACACTTAGAGCAAAGGAGGGCAAAGAGAGTGAATAATACAGTAGCAGCAAATGGATCAAAGTCATTTGTTAAAAAAAATTCAAGCCTGATCCTTTGTATCATTCTGATTGTAATTCTGTTTGTTATGGGAAATGCGATTACAGGCGGACAGTTCGCATCCGTAGGATCAACCGTTAAGTTCGCAGCATTGATCGCGATCTTCGGTCTGGGTCAGATGTTGATCATCTGTACAGGTGGTGACATCGATCTGTCCGTTGGTTATACAGCAACATTAGTATCCTGTGTAACAGCAGGTATGATGGATGGATCTAATATGAATATCTGGAAGGCAATTTTGTTTGCTCTGATGGTAGGTGTCGTCGTTGGTCTTGTCAATGGATTCATGACAATTTATGCAAGGATTCCTTCATTGGTAGTGACGCTGGCAATGTCTCAGATTCTTCAGGGTATTGTAGATATTTACTCAGCCGGTGCAAGTATCGGTGGTGAGCCGAGCCCATGTCTGAAATGGCTGGCAGGTCAGCAAACGGGGCCGATTCCAAACATTGGATTTCTGCTGGCTATTATGACAGTAGCCGTAATGTGGCTCCTGTACAAAACAAAGCTATCCAGTTTATATGTGGCAACAGGTGCAAATCCACGAACAGCACATTTGTCAGGTGTAAAGGTTAACTTTATTAGAATGTCGTCCTTTGTTGTTTGCAGTATCATTGCAGCAATGATGGGATTAATTCTTCTTGGCAATTTGGGAATGGCATTCAAAGATATGGCATCTACATATGTAATGCCTAGTATTGCAGCTGTAGTTATAGGTGGTGTATCCATCAAAGGTGGTCAGAGAAATTACATTGGGGTTATTCTTGGAGCGATTGTACTCCAGACACTGACAAATCTATTTGTAGCACTTGGTTATGGCGACAGCGGTAAGTATTTAGGATCCGGAATTATTCTGCTTCTCATGTTAATCGTATATGTTCGTGAGAAGACAAGCAGATAATTTTTCAGATACAATATTTTTTAATCTTAAAGAAAGAGGTGTAAGGTATGGACAACAAAGTAAGAGTTGCGGTAGTTGGATTAGGATTTGGAGGAGAGTTTGTACCGATTTATCAGGCGTATGAAAAAACAGAGTGTGTAGCTGTTTGCCGTAGAAATGAAGAGGAATTAAACAAATTCGCAGATGCACATGGTGTAGAGAAACGTTACACAGACTATGACGAGTTATTAAAAGATCCTGATATTGATGCAGTACATATCAACACAGATTTACTTTCACATTATACTTTCGTAGAGAAAGCGTTAAAAGCAGGCAAGCATGTTGCTTCTACCGTTCCTATGGGAATGACAGTTGAAGAGTGTGAGAACATCTGCAAATTGGAGAAAGAAACTGGTAAAGTATACATGCTGATGGAGACATCCATCTATACAAGAGAGTTCTTATATTTTAAGAGCTTATATGAGAAAGGTGATATCGGACGTTTGCAGTTTCTTCGAGGATCTCATCAGCAGAATATGAGTCTTCCGGGATGGCCATCCTACTGGTATGGTATGCCACCAATGCATTATCCGACTCATGCGATTGCTCCACTTTCTGAAATCCTTCGTAAACCGATTAAAACTGTTCGCTGTATTGGTTCCGGACGTATTCGTGAAGAGTATGTTGGAAAGTACAATTCCCCATTTGCAGCAGAGTCTGTGCAGTTGACATTTGCAGATTCTGATGTGGCAGGTGAGGTTACACGTACATTGTTTGATACAATTCGTCAGTATCGTGAAAGTTTTGATTTCTATGGTTCCAAAGAATCATTTGAGTGGGAGCAGTGTGTAGGTGAAGGTCCGGTTCTCTATACAGGTATTGAAGGTGCAGAACATATTCATGTACCGGATACAGATTATATGCTTCCTGATTCCATTAAAAAGTTCAGTTTGAAGAACCAGATTGAAGATCAGGATCATGTATCCTTTATTCAGGGAGATGGACATGGTGGATCTCATCCGCATATGATCCGTGAGTTCATCGATGCAATCCTCGAGGGCAGACCAGCTCATGTAAATTCTGTTGTGGCAGCAAACTGGAATGTAGCCGGAATCCTAGCTCACGAGTCGGCTATGAGAGGCGGAGAGATTATTGAAATGCCAGACTTCACTCAGTTTTAAGAGTTAAAAAATATATGATTGTTCTGAGTCGGCGTAAACCGACTCGGAATGATCGAATTAAATAAAATCTTATCGGTATAAAAGGAGATCATTATCATGAAAAAATATACAGGAAAAGAATTTTTTGTAAATACAAAACAGTGTGAGACGCAGAAATTTCCTTGGGGAACACTTGCATGGACAATTGAGCCGCGTACAACAGGTACAGACAACATGACGGGCGGTATTGTTACCCTGCTCCCGGGATTAGGACACAGTCAGCATAGCCATGAATGCGATGAGATTTTGTATATGATTGATGGAAAAGATTGTGAACAGTATATCATTCTGGAAGATGGTACAAGAATTTCTGAATTGATGCAGCCAGGCGATTTTGTACGTATTCCGGCGCATCTTGAGCATGGAACCGTAAATGGACCGGATATGACTACACATATGGTAGCTGTATATCAGGTTCCAGGCTCCGAAGCAGCTCTTGGAAAACAGGCAGATGAAATTATTCCACCAGAAGAATAAAAGATTTACCATCCAATCTAGATTTGTTTTCTTCCTCATGTATAGGGATAATATATAATCTCTACAGGCAGACTCAATGACAACGGTAGTTGCTGTTGGGTCTGTTTATTTTGCTTTATATTATAAAATAAGCACAGTCAGCGACCGTGCTTATTTTTACATGAAAAGTATTTTATGTGGTTTCACGTTCTACTAATTTTGTGGAAACATAAACGAGGAGTGTTCCGTCGTTAATGGATTCTGCACCAGAGTAGAACTCTGCGATGCGATTGTGGAGAAGATTAACCGCTGTTTTGCCAATCATTTCTTTGTCTACATCAATGGCAGTAAGAGGAGGTTCCACCATCGAACACAAAGGCATGTTATCAAATCCGATAACTGCGACATCTTCCGGAATCCGATAGCCATGTGCTTTTAGAGCGCGAGTGCATGCCGTTGCAATTACATCATTATCTGCAAGTAAAGCACGGGGCGGCTGATTATTATTGAGCCACTCACTCATATCGTTATATGCTTTCTGGGAAGAAATACCTACATCGATCATAATATAATTCTCATCAAGTGCTGCCTCTTTGCAGGCATTGAAAAATCCTTCCTGACGTCTGCGAAAGTTATCGATTTTGGATTTGGAACGCAGGTAACCAAGATCTGTATACCCTTTTCCTAAAAGGTATTTTGTGGCATTGTAAGAGCCACGGTAATTATCTGTAACAACACAGTCAATGCCAAGAGCTTCGATATAGTTATCGACCAATACCATAGGAAGGTTAAGATCAAACAGTGGGCGCAACTCTTCTAACCGAGAACGTTCAATAGATGTTCCGAGAATGATCAGTCCCGTAACATCTGAAGAAATTGCATTTAATTGTAATGTTGAATCTTCGTCGGCGCGATAATAACTTACAAGAACATTATATCCATATCGTTTCGCATATTTTTCGATTCCTTGCAGTATGTAGGAATAGAAAGTGGTTTCTTGAATGATTTCACGCTGATTGCTTAGAAAAATTACAAAACGGATATTTTGTGGTCCGGCGGTTGTAACCTTTTGCTTTGCATAACCCAGCCTTTCTGCTTCTGCAAGAACAAGTTCTCTTGTACTGTCACTGACACCAGGTTTGCCGTTTAGCGCCAGAGATACAGCAGATGGAGACAGGTTAAGCTTTTCTGCAATTTTTTTTGCTGTAATAGCCATCTTTTTTCTCCATAGATAATTTATTTTGATTTAGATTTAAAACTCAACTATACTAAATTATGACTTTATTATACACTAAAGTTTATGTAAAAGGAAGAAAAAAATATATTTTTATTAAAATTTGTGGGAGTGTAAAGCACGGAGCAATCTGTGTAATCAAGATTTGAGTGTTTTGACACACAAATCCAATATAGAAATTCAGAATATAAAAAACTGCCATACTTATATCAGTACAGCAGTTTTTGTCATTTTCTTAATACTATGTGCTAATAAGGACTTAAGATTAAGCCTCTGCGATAGCACCTGTAGGACATGTACCTGCGCAAGCGCCGCAATCGATGCAAGCGTCAGCGTCGATAACGTACTGAGAATCTCCCTCAGAAATAGCACCTACTGGACATCCACCAGCACATGCGCCACACATTACACAAGAATCGCTAATTACGTATGCCATAATTTTTTTCCTCCTAAAAAATACTTGTTCGTTAAGCTCTCATAAGCTTTCCCTCATAATAATATAAAAAAACAAGAATTGCAAGCGTTCTCTGAGACAAAACGATCAATAAGGGTATTTTTTAGTGATTGTATTGAACTTAATACATATTGACACTTGAGTTAGTATATGCTATCATAGATGTTGAGTAAGTTTTCCTGTTTGGAATAAAGGGAAAACTTGCTCATTTTTATTTTGATTTGGAAAACTTCATGAATTATTCAGAAAAATCATCTTGCAACGTTAAGATAGATGATATAATATGTATATTTAGCAAGGAAAATATAACAGGGACTTTGCGCGCTTTTTTGACATAAATCTGGCAGTTTCTGCCAGAAATGGAGAAAGAAGGACGGAAAGTGCCCGTCAGGATGTTATACCATGGGAGAGATAGATATGTTAAATTACAAAAAATATAAAAGAGTTCCGGTATTACATTACCCGGATCGTGAATGGCCGGACAAAGAGATTGAGCATGCACCGCTTTGGTGCAGCGTGGATCTGCGTGATGGAAATCAGGCTCTGATCGACCCGATGAATGTAGAAGAAAAAATGGAAATGTTCCAGTTACTGTTAAAACTTGGTTTTAAACAGATTGAGATCGGTTTCCCGGCAGCATCTCAGATTGAGTACGATTTTTTACGAAAATTAGTAGATGAGAACATGATTCCGGATGATGTACAGGTTCAGGTTCTGACACAGTGCAGAGAGCATCTGATCGACCGTACTTTTGAAGCAATTCAGGGAATCAAGAATGTAATTGTACATATTTACAATTCTACATCTGTTCTTCAGCGTGATGTGGTATTCCATAAAGATAAAGAAGCAATTAAGCAGATTGCCATCGACGGAACAAAAATGGTAAAAGAGCGTGCGGCAAAATTTGACGGCAATATCCAGCTTGAGTATTCACCGGAGAGTTTCACAGGTACAGAGGTAGAATTCGCACTTGATATCTGTACTGCTGTACAGGATATCTGGCAGCCGACACCGGAAAATAAGATCATCTTCAATCTTCCGGCAACCGTAGAGATGAATACACCAAACGTATATGCAGATCAGATTGAATGGATGCATAAACATTTCAAAAACAGAGACTCTATAATATTAAGTGTTCATCCTCACAATGACAGAGGAACAGGTATCGCAGCGACAGAGCTGAGCCTGCTGGCAGGAGCTGACCGTGTAGAGGGAACTTTATTCGGAAACGGCGAGCGTACCGGTAATATTGATGTGCTGAATGTGGCATACAATATGTTTTCACAGGGTATTGATCCGAAGTTGAACATTGAAGATATCAAAGAGATTATTGATGTATATGAGAGATGCTGTAAGATGGACATCGATATGCGCCATCCGTATGCAGGAAAACTTGTATTTACAGCATTTTCCGGTTCTCATCAGGATGCTATTAATAAAGGTGTGCACGCGTTGCGCGAGCGCAACACAGGCATCTGGGAGGTTCCGTACCTTCCAATCGACCCGGCAGATATCGGCAGGGAATATGAGCCGGTAGTTCGTATTAACAGCCAGTCCGGAAAAGGCGGTGTAGCCTTTGTTATGGAATCTATGTATGGTTATAAATTACCGAAAGAGATGCACAAGGAATTTGCAGACGTTATCCAGAAAATGTCTGAGCAGCAGGGCGGTGAAATCGCACCGGAGCAGATTTTTGATGCATTCAAGCATGAATATATCGCACTGGATGATCCGTTCGAGTTCAAGAAAATCCGTGTGGAAGATGTCAATGACAAAGACTGTGTCACAACCATTGATTTTGAGTATAAGAAAACACCGTATCATATTGAAGCAAAAGGTAACGGACCGTTGGATGCTGTCAAGACAGCCATCAACAAAGAATTTGACCTTGATGTACGCGTTATGAACTATTCCGAGCATGCACTTGGATCCGGTTCACATGCGAGAGCAGCTGCTTACATCGAGATGGGAGACAACCGCACCGGAAAAGTACTGTTTGGTGCAGGTGACAGCTCCAATATCACAAAGGCAACAATCCGTGCATTCTTCAGTGGATTGAACCGGTTAGCGAACAAATAAAGTATAAAGATTAGAATCTAAGACGAGGGATGCTATGAATCGAAAGAAAAAGTATGGTTGGTGGAAGCATATAGATTTCATGATCATTGATCTGCTCTGTATCCAGATTGCATATCTGGTCTCTTACTTCTTCCGGCATGACACACTGCGGCTTTATCGAGAGACAAGCCTGTATGCCCATGTAAATATTTTGCTGATTATCATTGATATCTGCTATGTATTGCTGCGTAGCACATACAAAAATATTCTGAAGCGTAGTTTTATACGTGAAATAGAGTCTGTACTGGTTCACAATATTGTAATGTGGGGACTGGTTATGGCGTATCTGTACGTGACAAAGCAGGCTTTCTGGTTTTCCAGACAGGTATTTCTGACTTCCTTTGGATTTACGATCATTTTTATGCTGGTCGGACGTTTTCTGTGGAAACTGAATGTGCGCCGGATTGTATGGAAAGGTAAGAATCAGCCGAATTTCCTGGTTATCAGTACACAGGAATATGCGACAGAAATGGTTCGGCAATTTTCAGACCGTATGTATAACGGATTTAATCTGGCAGGTCTGGCAATTATGGATCGTGATCTTGAAAATGAAAAGATCGAAGGGATTTCGGTTGTATGTAATAAGGACAATCTGTTAACTTATGTTCAGAAAAATGTCATCGATGAGGTTATGATCAAACTGTCTCAGGATGATAAGGAAGTAAATGAACTGACCTGGACATTGCTTCAGATGGGTGTAGTTGTGCATATTGCACTGGATTACACGGACAATGCACTTCCAAACCGAACCATTGAACGTATTGGTGGTTACACCTGTATGACAACCAGTATCAATACAGCAAGCAGTGTTCCGATGGGATTAAAACGACTGACAGATATTGCAGCAGGTATTGTAGGCTGTGCGATCACCGGAATTGCTTTTATTTTTGTGGCACCGTTGATCTATAAGGCATCACCGGGACCGATCTTCTATTGTCAGGAGCGTGTCGGCAAAAACGGACGTCGGTTTAAGATGTATAAATTCCGTTCTATGTATATGGATGCGGAGGAACGAAAAAAAGAGCTGATGGCACAAAATAAAATGCAGGGTAATATGTTCAAAATGGATAATGATCCGCGTATTATCGGCAGTGAAAAAGGTCCGGGTAAGGGAATCGGAAATATAATCCGTTCTTTGAGTATCGATGAGTTACCGCAGTTTTATAATATTCTCCGTGGAGATATGAGTCTTGTGGGAACACGTCCGCCGACAGTGGACGAGGTTGCAGCATATGATTTGCATCACAAAGTCCGTCTGAGTATGAAACCGGGGTTGACAGGTATGTGGCAGGTAAGCGGACGAAGTGAGATTACAGATTTCGAAGAAATCGTGCGTTTAGATGCATATTATATCGAAAACTGGAGCTTAAAGCTGGATCTGAAAATCATTTTAAAGACATTTAAAGTAGTTTTTGCAAAAGAAGGCGCAGAATAAAAAGGTTATGTATCGTACATGATGTACAGGAGGTATCTGATGAAAAAATATGATTATCTGATTGTTGGAGCAGGATTATTTGGAGCTGTATTTGCACAGGAAGCAAAAAAAGCTGGAAAAAACTGTCTGGTTATCGATAAAAGAAATCACATTGCAGGAAATATTTATACGGAAAAAGTACTTGATATAGATGTTCATCAGTATGGTGCACATATTTTTCATACATCCAATGAGACTGTGTGGAATTATGTAAACAGCTTTGCAAAATTTAACCGTTATACCAATTCACCGGTAGCAAACTACAAAGGTGAGATTTATAACCTCCCGTTCAACATGAACACTTTCAATAAACTCTGGGGTGTTGTAACACCGAAGCAGGCGCAGGAGAAGATCGAGGAGCAGAAAGCAGCTTTTCATGTAGAAAATCCGCAGAACCTGGAAGAACAGGCAATCAGCCTGATCGGACCGGATGTATACACAAAACTGGTAAAAGGATATACCGAGAAACAGTGGGGCAAACGTGCCACAGAGCTGCCGGCATTTATCATCAAACGTCTGCCGGTTCGTTTTACTTACGATAACAATTATTTCAATGATGATTATCAGGGAATCCCGGTAGAGGGATACACAAAGATGATCGAGCGTATGCTGGATGGTGTGGAAGTAAAGCTGGAAGAGGACTTCCTGAAAAACAGAGAAGCTTATATGGAACTTGCAGACAAGATTGTTTACACTGGTATGATCGATGAATATTACAATTACTGCTATGGAGAATTGGAATACCGCTCACTGAAATTTGAGACAGAAGTGATCAAAGGTGAGGAGAACTACCAGGGAAATGCAGTTGTAAACTATACAGAGTATGAAGTACCGTTTACCAGAATCATTGAGCATAAGCATTTTACCTATGGCACACAGCCGGATACCGTCATCACCAGAGAGTATCCGAAGACATGGAGCAAAGGGGATGAGCCTTATTATCCGATGAATGATGAAAAGAACCTGAAACTCTATGAGAAGTATGCGGATCTGGCAGCAAAAGAGGGAAATGTAATCTTTGGTGGTCGTCTGGGCATGTATAAATATTATGATATGGATGATACCATTGAAGCTGCATTAAACTGTGTGCAGGCAGAACTTGCAAAATAAAAACAGAACAGAAATATATCAGGCGGCAAGACAGATCCAAGCTGTATTGACGCCTGATTTTATGTAAAAAGCATTGCAGGAGCAGAGAAAAATACGCTCTAAGACAGGAGAAAGATGTGACAAAATTATCATTGATTGTTCCATGTTACAATGAAGAACAGAATGTGGAAGCTTTTTATGCCAGATGTCAGGAAGTGTTTCCGACGGATCAATACGAAGTAGTGTTTGTAAATGATGGCAGTAAAGATGGAACATATAAGAAATTACAAAAATTACATGAAGAACATGACAATATTCTGGTTGTGAATTTTTCCAGAAACTTTGGAAAAGAATCAGCCATTTATGCAGGTCTGCATTATGCCAGTGGAAGTTACATTTCTATCATTGATGCCGATTTACAGCAGGATCCGGAGATTGTCAGAAATATGGTAAATATTCTGGAAGAAAAACCGGATATCGATGTGGTAGCGGCTTATCAGGCACAGCGTCATGAAGGAAAGCTTATGAGCTGGTGCAAAGATCGGTTTTACAAATTTATCAACCGTCTCAGTGAAGTAGATCTGCGGGAAAATGCCAGTGACTTCAGAACATTCCGGGCAAGTGTGCAGAAAGCATTGCTGGATATGCCGGAATATTTCCGCTTTTCCAAAGGATTATTTTCCTGGGTGGGATTTGAGACTGAGTATATTCCGTATGAGGCGGCAGAACGCTTCGCAGGGACTACCAAATGGAGTTTTACAAAATTACTGAAATATGCCATGGAAGGAATCATTTCTTTCTCAACGCTGCCATTGCAGCTTGCTACATTTTTTGGGGCAATCGTTTCTGCCATTGCAATCATTTATGGAATCGTGATCATTGCTCAGACATTGATCACTGGTATTGATGTACCTGGTTATGCGACCACGATTGTGGTGGTATTGTTCCTGGGCGGTGTGCAGTTGCTGGTCATGGGTATTCTGGGAGAATATCTGGCAAAGACCTATATTCAGGGAAAACACAGACCGGTATACATTGCCAAAAACGTATTGGAAAAGAAAAATACAAAAGAGGAGAATTAACGTGGAACAGAAAAAAGAAGATATTTTTGATCGCCTGATGCATCTTCCGGGGCTTCGTATTTTTGAAAAATTTTATAAGAAAAATAAAGAAGTATTGTTATATTTACTCTTTGGCGGACTGACAACAATTGTCAGTATTGGAACATTTGCCTGGTTTAACGTCGGCATGCACATGAATGAGCTGATTGCCAATGTAATCTCATGGATCTTTGCTGTTACATTTGCTTATGTGACAAATAAAATCTGGGTATTTCAGTCCCAAACGACCTGTTTCAGAGATTTATGTATGGAAATTGGAAAATTCTTCGGAGGCCGCCTTGCAACGCTTGGTGTAGAAGAATTAATTTTGTTTGTGTTTATCAGTCTTATGCACTGGAATAGCATTCTTGTGAAACTGATCGCACAGGTGGTAATCGTGATTTTGAATTATATTATCAGTAAAATATTTGTGTTCAAAGAAAAAAAGTAAAAGTAAATGGCAGCAGTTCATTGGTTACATGATTTATGGTATCAATGAACTGTAACATGATTTCTAAAAGAAAAATAAAATCAGGCGGTAATAAATTGACACCCTTTGTTTCTGGTGCTATAATTCCTCCCCGATGTATGAAAAATACATTGGGGATTTTTATTTTACAGAGAAGTTACGGTAAGATAAAATCGCTTTGCGACAGAGAATATGCACTATCTTATAAACAAGTATGAAGGGAAGAAATTATGACATTCTATCAGGAATTGCAGCTCAATCAGGCTGGCTCGAAAGCACTGATTCGAAGCTGTACAGATAAAAAAGAAAAAATGCGTCATACCGCCATTTATCTTTTAAAAATTTTTATTACAATGGTTTTTTGCATGGCTGTAGTAATTGGGTTCAGCAAAATATTTGGTAATGATAACAGTATTGTGGGTGTTGTGGCGTTGCTGTGCGTCATGGCATTTCGTTTCGCAGATTTTGGCATTCGCACACCGCATGCAATGGGCGCTATGGCAATTATGTTTGCAATTCTGACTTTTGGTCCACGTCTGGCAAATGCAGGCGGCCTGGGGCAGGAGTTTCTTGTAAATACCATCTGTATTTTAATTTTGATGGTTTTGGGATGCCATAATGTTGTGATGTTTAATCATTCAACGCTTCTGCTCAGCTATCTGCTTTTGTATGGCTACGATGTAACCGGTGATCTGTATACACAGCGACTGATCGCGATGGGAATTTGTGCAGCAGCAACAATGATCGTATATTATCGCAATCATCATAAAAAAGTATACAAACGCAGTCTGAAGGATATCTTTCATGAATTTGATGTGCATTCCATGAGAACCAGATGGCAGATTACAATGGTGTTCGGTGTGACAACAGCAATGCTGATTGCCGGTTTGCTGCATGTCCCACGGCGGATGTGGATTGGAATTGCAGCGATGTCGATTCTGGTACCGTTTCATGAAGATGCAAAGCAGCGTGCAAAAGCCAGAGTCCCGGGCAATATTGTAGGATGCTTTGTATTTCTGGCATTGTATTATTTTCTGCCGCCGTCCATTTATAATTACGTTGGTGTAATCGGAGGTATCGGTGTGGGCCTTTCTGCAACGTACGGATGTCAGGCAATTTTCAATACATTTGGAGCCCTGTCGATTGCAGTTGGCATCCTCGGACTTCCGGGAGCCATCTTTTTCCGAATTTTCAACAACTTTTTCGGAGCCCTTTATGGTCTTGTATTTGAACGGTTTTTTGGTTCTGTTTTAGACCGCCTGCCTTCGTCTCCCCGTGAAGTATCGGCACCGTAAAAATTCTTATTTCACGGTGTAAGGGAAAAAGAAGAAAGAAAAAGTCCATGCAGGCACGGACAATTTCCTATCTGCGCTGCGCCGCTTATTTTCGCCTCCTCCCGCGAACTCGCATCCTGCAAAACCGGCAGGATACTCAGACACACTCCCGGAGGCGAAGCTATGCTCGCTCCGATGACGGAAATCGACCTACCGCCTTGCATTGGACTTTTTCTTTCTTCTTTTTCCCATCTACACTTTGGCTCCATTATGTCACACGTGCTATGTCAGTCATTGATTCATTATGCTGCACGCACAAAATATACATGCCCCTTCATAACGTAAATGGCAAAATCGGAGCATCTTTCCTCAATAAACGATTAAGTGAACGACCGATCTTCGCAGAGTTTTGCGCGAGAGGGAGGCGACCAGCTTCTATAGGAGCCGGGAGCGAGCTGCATTCAAGTCGAACTTGTGAGACTTGGCGCGCGATTCCAGACAGTGTAAACTGTCATTTTTCCTTATGGAATCGCTGCGCATCCTCGCGGAGCATTTATCTCAGCCCTAAGGCTGAGATAAAACTGTTGCGAAGTGAGGGTAGTGAACGTCTAGTGTTTGAGGAAAGATGCTCCGATTTTGCCGTTCATACGTTAAGTGTAGCCATGAACACAAATAAGAATTTAGGAGCGTGCCGTGCGGAAGGTTACGAAGCGGAAATGTTTGTCGAGTTTTTCCCCGACAAGTCCGATTACTTTTCCCATGGTAAATGCGGCCAGAACGGTGCCAATTCCAAGTCCTTTGATGCGTCCGAGACCAATGCCTGTGATCAGTGCGGTGGTTGCCAGACATATGACATCAAAGGATATTTTTACTTTTGAGTATTTGAAATTTTTGATGGCAGACAGTTCTCGTGGAAAGAGATCCGTCGGGATGATCGGCAGTCCGCAGCGGTTGGAAAGTGCGATTCCGAGGCAGAGCAGCAGATAACTGATGACAAAGTAAAGGATTCGCATTGGAATGTTATAAGGAAGAATGGAAATCCATCCTTCGTGAACATCCAGCATCATGCTGAACGCGAAACCAACCACGAAACTAAGCAGATATTCTGCTACGAAGCGTTTACGAAGGACCATCAGTGACGCAATTAGGATTGCCTGAAAAATATACGTCCATGTTCCAAGGGAAAGGAACGGAAATACTTCGGAAAATGCGTAAGGTACACTGGAAATGGCAGAAATTCCGGAACCGGAATAAAGCATCAGTACCACGCCAAAACTGTTCATTATAATTACCAGAAGCAGGGCAAGTTCCCCGCGAAAAATATGTCTTTGATCTTGCAAATATGTATCGTCCATGATCATGCCTCCAATTAGTTTTTATCTCAGTCGAGAAGACTCCCACTTCTGCAAGTGGTGAGTAATAACAAGT
>ENA-OWPB01001352-OWPB01001352.1-human-gut-metagenome-genome-assembly--contig:-NODE-1352-length-22728-cov-8.229921_pt1 | contig 22728 bp, 24 predicted proteins | sample MGYA00248260_ERZ651838 | MGnify/ENA primary metagenome ERZ651838 (study PRJEB26924, sample SAMEA4378304) | human gut metagenome | biome: human gut; feature: human-associated habitat; material: faeces...
AAATCCTACAAAATCAAGTCTTTCTCGCCATACTTTAAACGTTGCCGTGGCAGATGAAAAGCACTCGAATGCTCATAAAATCTCCTTTCAAAAGGCGCTATTCTGCTGCCATTTGCAGCATTTTACGCGGTGTTAATTCTTCTTTATGTTTCGGTCATTTCTGTGCATAAAATGCAAATCTTAGCAAAATATTGCAAGTTGTGTACAGCAATCGTAGTAGAAACGGAGTAAAAATCGGGCGGGGTTACTACTTCTATCTAATTTAAATATATCATACCTTGTGGTAATTCAAGGTATGTCCCTATCTGCCTTGCTAGTCCTTTTAGTTCCCTGTAAATTGACGTTTTTACGATATAGTAATCAACTCCAAAGATTTTTTCAGTTAAGCCAAACATTATATCATCCATACGCAATTCTTTATCTTTTAAGCATCCTTTTTGCACCATGTCAATCGCATTTTTCTGCCATTTTGCTCAATTGTGCAACTTGCCAGTCCTGTAAAAAAACATGCAAAGCTATATATTTCCTGCACTTTTTCTTACTTTCCCTGCCTGCGCTTTCCATTTTGATCTGCAAAATTTCTTTCATTTTTGTACACAATTACTACTTTTTATCTTTCTCTTGCCTGCCCCTCTCAAATGCTTTATTATAGAGTTAGTCAAAATTCACTGAAACAGGAGGACACATCTATGGAATTAAATCAGGTATTAGAAGCAAGAAGAAGTATCCGTCATTATCAGGACCAACCGGTTGATCTGACACTGATCGGACAGATGATCGAAGCAGCGATTCTTTCTCCAAGCTGGAAAAACAGCCAGACTGCACGCTATCACGTTGTTTCATCTCCAGAAATGTTAGAAAAAATCAAAACGGACTGTCTGCCGGATTTCAATCAGAAAAACTGTCAGGACGCTCCGGTTCTCATCATCTGCACCTTTGTGAAAAACCGTGCAGGCTTCGAAAGAGACGGTCAGCCATCCAATGAAGTCGGACAGGGATGGGGATTCTATGACTGTGGTCTTCATAATGAGACTCTCATTCTGAAAGCCAAAGACTTAGGTCTGGATACTCTGGTTATGGGAATCCGCGACAGCGAAAAAATCCGTGAAGCGCTAAATATTCCTGAAAATGAAGAGATCGTTTCTGTTATTTCCGTTGGATACCGCGCGGTTGATCCAGAAATGCCAAAGAGAAAATCCATGGCAGATATTACAAAATTCTATTAAGAATGCTTGAAAAAAACGATAATAGCTTTGTATTCAACACAAAAAAGAGGGGTTTTCATCTCAGTCTGAGTTGAGACTCCCACTTCTGCAAGTGGTGAGTAGTAACAAGTATTTCTCAGTGGGAGTTCAATCTCCGACTGAGATAAATGCTCCGCGAGGGCGCACATTGTCTGGGAGACAATGGTTTTGCGCCGACCGGAACGGAGTGTAGAGTGCAGTGATTCTGAAAAGAAGATGTCAGCTTGCGCTGACCAGAAGAATCACGCACCAAGTCTCACGTGCGTTCGACTTGAATCTGATATGATTCCCCTCTTTTTTATTCGCTATAATTTACAAATCATGAAATTTTCCATCTTGCATTATCTGTCATAGCAGCATTTTACTATAAGCTTTTCTTCATAGTCTCCTATTTACAGATTTTTCTTCATAATCTCGTAACTTATAATTTCCTGCTCCAGCTTGCAGTCATGCTCCAGCATATATTGCATAACCTCCGCATAAAATCCCTTTTTCAGAAGATTTCGTGTTTTCACTTTGTCCGTTTCACTCAATTCTCTGCCATATCCGCTATAGGTTTCCAATTCAGTGACTCCCATATACAAAGGCATAAAATCTATCCCGGTTCCTTTTCGCAAATGTTTCAAAATATAGAAGCCATCCGGATCAAGATCTCCAAAATGAAACCATTGTTTCTCTGGATTTTCTTTATAAACCTGTTTCAAAAATGCCTGTTTTGCACTGTTATGATATCCTGCCAGGAAAAGATATGCACACTTTTCATCCTTCAGGCGATGAAAAGAAGTAAGATTTTCCACCGTGACTACCTTGTCTGCCCCTACACGAATAGCATTCATCTTTTGTATCAGTTCCGAAGATAGCGCGATCGGTGCATCTCCGATTCGGATACGTTGTCCATTTTCCAGCTGGATTTCTATATTTCCTTTCAGATAAATATATGACGGATTGGTATAAATCTGAAACTCTTCCAGAATGATTTTCTGCCGTTCCCTGGTATCGTCAATGCCTTCCAGAAGTTCTGAAAAATCCAGGTATTTCGAAAGCACTTTGCATACTCGCGTTCTGTAATGATCTTCAAATTCTTTGCTGCCATCCAGTATCATCATAGACAGTTCCCGTTCCAGAATTTCTTCTTTATTTGTGCAGATAAACTCTAAAATCCTTAGCAATTTGTCGCATACATCTAATTCATAATCCGGTTTTCTTCCCGCTTCGACTTTGGCAAGCTGATCCCTGCAAAACATGTCGCTAACCGCATATTTTTTCTGTTCTGCATCATCTGCAACTTCTGCAATTCTTACCTGTTCTGCATTATCTGCCACACTTATCCGCCCAACATCATCCGTGATCTGTATATCATCCGCAATCCCCTTCTGCATCCATCTCTCAAAAAACGCAATCTGCTCCTGAATCATATCCTTCTTCTGTTTTCTATCCAACAGTTCATAATACTCATCCAGCTTTTCCTTGCAGGCAGCCAGTTTTGTGATCACCTCATCTTTTTTATAAATCCGAATCAGTCCCTGCTCCTGCAAAACCTGCATCTCAGTTTCAAAATCCTTCACCTGTGCTACATTTGCAAAATCAGAGACATATTCTTTCCACACCTTCTCCGGTTTGACCGCAAAATTCTGTGAAACAGCATTCGTCCCCTCATAAGTTTTGCTGTTTTCATATTTGTCCAACAGGGCATGCAATAAATTACTCTGATTAATCGTTAAATTCATCCAGTTTCACTAATCCTTCCACTGCATTCGTATATCGTCCGGTAATGATCAGGCTGACGGTAGACTGAATATACTGACCGATACTTCCTATTTTCTCCGGCGGTGCGGCATAAATTACCTGAAATCCGTTTTCCTCCAGATATTTTACCATCTGCTCAATGCGCTCTCGCGACAGCGCGGAAAACGCCTCGTCGATAAATGCCAGACGCGCACAGCAGCTTCGCTGCGGATAACACTGCAACAGGCTTGCTGCCAAAATAATAAAATATGGTGTCTGTTTTTCACCATTTGACGCAGAACCCTGTTTTTTCGAAAGGTCAGCTGTTATTTTTTCCTCACCCTGACGGCTTGTGATCTCCATATCATAAGTAAAATACTTCCGATAATCCGTATATTCTTCCTCATCCTCCTCATTTAAGATCATATCCATAAATTCCCGGATGTCCCGTTCCATCTCTTCGTCTTCCCGATTGGCATTCATATACAATTCCGGAGAGTTCATGTAATTCTCCAGTTTTTTACAGATCCGGAAAAACAGTAATCGCTCCGGTTTTTCCTGCATCTTAAATTTATAGGTATCCTGCCCGAACGGAATCTGCTTCAATTCACGGTTGATCGCATCAATCTCACGTTTTGCCTCACCGATGGTCTCATTCATTTCTGCGACAAAATCATTCATAAATGCACTTTCCAATTTCTGTGACTGATCCAGCAGTTTACTGTGCACTTCTTCAATTTTTACATTCGCAATCTCACGATATTCTTTCCGATAAAACGGAATGTACGCCGGACCGCGCTGGTTCATATCCTTTCCGGCGATTTTGCAATATTCGATCTGTTCATTTTCCAGCTCTTTGACACATTCTTCCAGACCGAATCTCAGTTTTTTCAGCGACAATTCTGAAACCACACGAACCTCATCCTGCTTTGCAGAAAGTTTTTCGTATTCCTCTAACATTGCCCGTTCCAGTTCAAGATACTTCATCCGGATTTCTTCATATAGTTTTTCACAGGTATGAATCTCTCCTGAGATATTTTTTCGACGCTCCTCATAGCCTTTCTGCTCACTCTGACATTCTCCGATTTTTGTATAAAGGTGATTTTGCTGTGTCTCTACTTCCTGATAAGCCTTTTTCGCATCAATCTGCTCCTTCAAAATAGCCGCAAATTCCGGGCTTTCCTGAATCTGACGAATCGTATCTTCGTATTTATGCTTCTCCGTCTGATTTTGTGCCAGCAGCTCCGGAGCTTCCACATGGTAATTATTTATTTCCAGATCTACGCCACGCAGCGAACTGATTTTTTCTTTCGTCTGCTTCAGTTCGTCCATCACCTGATCATAGGCTTCCTGCACGATCTGTTTTTGTTCACGCACAGATTTTTTCTGCAATTCAATGGCATCCTGTCCCAGACAGATCTGCGTCTTTTTCATATTCATGCAGGAAACCGCATAACTCTTTGCAAGCATTCCGTCCTTCATCAGACCGCCTTTTGGATATTCATGCAATTCGTTCAAACTGTCGCACAGATGAATTCCGTTCAGCAGGTAGTTGGCATATCTTCTGGCATCAACATTTGGAATTACTAACTGTTCCGCAGCCGATCCTTTTACCACCTCAGAATCCGGCAGCTTATCCGTAATGACAACCGTTGCCGCATGCAGCTTCTTTTCCTGCAAAACACGCATTGCTTCCAGACAGTATTTTCCGTCCACGATCAGATAATAGCGCTTTCGTCCCAGAAAAGTCTCAATTGCCTGCCGCCAGGAAGTATCTTTCAGATCCTGAACCAGTTCTGCAAACATACGCACTTCGGCATTGATTCCCTTTTTCGCAAATGCATCTTTGATCACCTGTTTTGCCTTAACTACTTCTTCCGGGAAAATGATCTGATTTGCATCCAGCTGTTTCAACTGTTTTTCCAGATTCGTAAGTTCCTCATGCCGTATACGTTTTTCATCCTCTAAATGAACTCTCTGACTTACAAGCAGATTCTGCTGCTTCTCCACTGCATCCAGTAAACGAAGCAGTTCCTTACGTTTCTGATCCGCGGAAGATCCTGCTTCTCCAAGATGCAGTAAGACCGGTCTGCTGCCAGCATCCAGTTTTTCCAGCAACCATGCAATTTCTGTGGAAAGTGCCTTCTGAATCCGCAGCAATTTGGCAGTCTGTTCCTCTTCCTTTTCGATTTTAAACGAAATCTGCTGAACCTGACTTTTCAGATTTTCTATGGATTTTTGCATTCCCTGGTAAGCGTCATTGGACTCCGCGATCTGTAACCGCTCTCTTGCTGCTTCCAGAAGTTTTTGCAGATCCTTCTGTCTCTGCTCCAGTTCCTTTTTCTTCTGCTCTAATTCCGTGACATGAATCTCAATTTCCTCTTTTTCCTTCTGTTTTGCCAGAACTTCCTGATACTTAAAGATCATTTCCCGGATGTTGAGATTTCGCTTTTTCGTTTCGTATTGCTGACTTTTATTTTCAATCTCTACCAGCTTATTTTTGCTGTCACGCAGATCTTCATACATTTTCCGGATATGGTCGAACTGCTCCCGCTGTTCCCGAAGTTCCTTCAAAGAATCCACATTTCCCGGCTCCAGTACACATTCCGCAATAAACTGATCAATGTTATTCTGTGGATCAAATGCCATCATTTTGATCAGTTTGGAACGGTATTTGCTTACCTCACAGCGCAATCCCAGCGCACGTATGATTTGCTCCGTTCCACGCTCTCTGCCCATAAACTCTGCCGATTTCATGCGGACACCTTTTACTTCCAGCAGATTTTTCGGTGTTACATACATATTTTTTCCATCAATCTCACAAAAATTCAGATCCTCGATCTGCGCATTTCTGCAGACAAACCAGCTACTGCCGGGTGCAGAAACCTCATCCGGGGATTCTATGCACACGCCGATCACCAGATGTTCCTGCTCTGCCGGTGACCAGAATTCCATTGCAATATAACTGACAACCTGTCCCTGACGGAGATACCTCGTTGCACCATTACTTTTCGTATCGCCCCGCACATAGCCTTTTACCGTTCTGTCCTTATCTTTTGCCGCTTTGTTAAACTGTGTATTTCCAGTGAGCACATACGTCATGGCATCCAGAACCGTTGATTTACCACTTCCGTTGACACCGGTAAACAAGGTGGAACCTTCCAATTCGATACACACATGCTGAAAACGGGACCACTGCACTAATAATAATTTCGTTGCTGTTTTTCTATTCTGCATCATCCGCATCTTCCTCCGTTTCGGTATCTTCTTTTTCCATCATTTTCTTTTCCGTCACTTCCACAAACTTTTTAAATTCCTCTGTATCCAAAGCAAACTGCAAAGATGCATACAGGCGGATGAGGCAATCCGGCTCCCCGACCTTTCCTTTCACTTCGATCAGATTGTAACGGGAAAATAATTTCAGAATATTTGCCATCAATGTTTTGTCTAACGGTTCCTTGAGTCCGTATTTTTCCAATGTAAATCCAAGATCCGTGATGGAAACTGTAATTGTCTGTGCCAGGCTTCCGCTGCGCAGGCGGTCCACATACAACGTCCACAGACAGCACAGCACCAGACTCTCCGCTTTCTTCAACGCCAGACGGTTACCCTGAAGTTTTCCATTTTCGCCAAACTCCGCACTGTTTCGAAGCATGACTACACCATTTTCCCGGTCAAGCACGATATCAAATCCAATAAAGGAAAAATACTGTTCAAATACTTCCTGCCGCTTTGCCACAAAATAATACATTTTTTTATAATCTTCGTCCTTGTCCCGCACAAGAAACGTCTGTTTTAAGAGTCTTCTACAGCTTTTCTGAAATAAATGCTTCTCCGAAGAAGTAAAATCTTCCCATATTGTCTCTATACTCATCATGCATCCTCCTTCGTTATCTTAAACCGTCTCAAACGCATGTCATTTGCTTCATAAAATCCATCCTGCACTTCCACTTCAAATCCGTTTTCCTTTGCATAGGTGATCGCGGAAATATTGGCAAGAATATCTTCTTTTCGATGCAGCGGGAGATCCTCACTCTGAATTTCTCTGGCATCTCCCATCTGTTTTTCCAGATAACGCTTCATCATATCCCGGGCATACGGGTTGTACGCCTCTTTTCGCTGTGCTTCCATTGCCGCCTGAATTGCTTCTTCTGTCATTTCTTCGATTTCTGTCACAACCGGCTCTTTGATCGACTGCATCTGACGCGGGAAGCGCACAGATCCCTCATCCAGGAATTCGTGACTGTTCAGTTGGAACAGGTCTTCCATCTCCTCCGGCAGCGTATCTTTCATGGAAAGTTCTGTCATTTCTTCCATCAGATACCGCATGGTCCTCTCTACATTTCCACGGATATCATTCTCACGATTTCTCAGGAATCGCGCCCTGCCGATTGCGATCTGCAGATAAATATTGATCTTATGCTTGATATCATGCATAATCTGGTCATAATCTTCATCCAGAAAACGCTTGGTTGCCTGAATCATATCCAGTACCAGGTCTTCTGCCTGCATATGATCCATATTTTCTTCTTCCATGCAATCCTGTACCATACGCTCAAATACCGGTTCATCCGCGATCATCCCATCTAATTTTGTTTTTATAAAAATTCGATAGATATGGATATTCTGCTGTTTCGTCAGTCTGGAATACTCACGGATAAAATTTCCGTCACAATATTCCAGAATATTTTCGGTCAGGCTCTCCAGTGTCTGTTCCTGCACCATTTTTTCAATGATCTTTCGAATGAATGTAGAAAGTTTTTTCAACGCTTTGGAGAGATCCCTGGCGTTTTTATTTATATTTTTTATGCCGTTTACATATGGATTTTCTTTCCACTGTTCCGGATTATTTAACGTATTGTATATGTTATAAATATAACTGGAAAATTCCTCCTGCTCCGGTTTTTCCAACTGATTTAAAAACTCTGCCAGCGCAATTCCGTTTTCCGTCATTACGATCTGTTTTTCGTATGTCGTATCATCAATTTCTTCATACAGCCAGCCAATCTCTTTTGAAATAAATTTGCGAATCACAGCTGCTGCCATATCATTTGCGGTCCTGTCTCCGGTGTACTCCTCCTCTGACAATTCCACATGATGCTCCAGGAAATAAATTGCCAGCGTATCCCGGATCCTGTTTCGCGGAATACGATAACTGATCTCTCTTTCATATTCTTTATAAATCAACTGCATGCAGTCGGCATAAATTCTCTGATTGCTGCCACTTGCCAGATTATTGAAAAATCCTGCCGGAATTACATTAAAAACTTGAAACATCAAAAAAGCTCCTTCCTATGTATTTTCCGTTCTTTTTTATATCATACTATAGATCCTTTGTTTTTTGCAAATTCAAGCAACCATTAGTTTAAAAAAAGAAAAAAGTGCAGCAATCATTTCTTTCATTGCTACACTTTTCATATTTATACTTTATACGTTATGTAAGTTTTTTATCTCAGTTATGAAAACTCTCACTTCTATAAATCGTGAGTAATATTTACCGCCAGATTCCCCGCCGCTTTCGTATTTTATAATACATACTGTTTTCCATCGCCATAACTTTTTCCAATGGAACTCTCTTGAACACCGGCATTTTCATCTTGAACTTGATCCAGAAGAAGGAATAAACCGCCAATATCGCAAAAGTAATTCCCGTTACCAGCCAGATCATATTGCACTCCACCGAATCTGTGGAAATATTCAGAATCATATAAATAATTCCTGCAATACCAACAATTGGAAGCACCGGTCCGAAGGGCACTTTAAAACTAAGAAAATGCCATCTCTTATATTCTGGTAAACAAAAAAGACGCCTGCGGCTGCAGACATCCTTGACTGGTTTCATTTTCTATATTTTGTTTGCTTTTTTTATTTGCACTTATCATAATCACTCAATATGGATTTGTATTGTAAAAAACGATACAAGATTCAAGTCGAACGCACGTGAGACTTGGTGCGTGATTCTGGTCAGCGCAAGCTGACATCTTCTTTTCAGAATCACTGCACATCCTCGCGGAGCATTTATCTCAGTCGGAGATTGAACTCCCACTGAGAAATACTTGTTACTACTCACCACTTGCAGAAGTGGGAGTCTCAACTCAGACTGAGATGAATTCGATAAATTATTTGAAGTTTGCTCCACACGCAATTTCAGGGTGATTTATTTTATTATCTTTGCTTTTTATGATTCGTTCACCAGTTTGCCGGTCATATGCTCAGGGCTCAACTCCAGACAAAGCACGCGCACCAGGGAATGTGTCAGTTCATGTTCCAGATAAGCGGCATCATCCGTAAATTTTCGACACAGATTTGTGCAAATATATTTTGTCTTCTCTGCCTCTTCCACAACGCTGATCTGCCCAAAAACCACTACACTGCGAATGTTCAACGCCCACTCTCCTTCTTTGCGATATCCCTGATCATAAACACAATAAGACGCTTTACTGCAAGCTTTCAATAATTGTATCATGGATTGCTGACCAATTACCAGTATATGTCAAATTTTTTATATCCAAAAACTATATCCACACAGACAAAAATGCGAATCCAACACTTACTAACATCGACCTTTCAGCATGATACGTTTTCAAAAATACTCTATCTATAATTGGTATTGCCCATGCGATTAACCCTGTTATAATGCTCGCTACAGAATACAGCACTATTACACCATCCCGCAACAACAGAATACACAAAAATATGATGATGGTTCTGAAATAATAATATAGCATAGAATGTTTTCCATATCTATACTGGAAACTGTAAGTTGTAAAAATCAGCGGGTAAGTTGCATTTCACGATTTATTCAGAATAAATCAGACATTTTTCTCATAATCTAATTAATTGAATTACAGAATTAAAGATTTCTGGTCATGTTTTGACCAAATAGAAAAAATCCCGGAAGCAATGTACTTCCGGGATATAAACTCTTTTGAAAAATCTCTTCCGAGAAAATTATCTCTTTGAGAACTGCAATCCCTTTAAATAAAGGCTTTTACGCCATTTTGTGCGCTACCAGTGTGTTACTAAAAAACATTCTGCACTTACTATAGACCACTCCAAAACACGCACACTACGATACTGCCATAGCCTTTATTTGTCTTATCCGTTTTTCATATTCTGCTTCTATCTCTGCTTTGCGGATTGCTATATACTCTACAGACGAACAACCATGTTGTTTAAATTGTCCTACACTATTTTTATATGCTTTTGCTTCTACAATTTCAAAGTTTTCTAGCAACATGCGTCTGGCCTTACCCATGCGCAACTTTTTCAATCCACTTTCCCTTATCTGCCGGATACGGTTTGTTGAAAGTCCCTGTTTTGTCGCAACTGCTGCCAATGATTTCTCATCTATAAATATATCTCTTAAAACATCATTTTCCCTATCATTTGTGTATTGCTCTACAATGTCCCATAATTTGCTTTTGGCATATTGCTTGTATATCTTTTCTACGGCATCCGCTTCAATGTCAATATTAACCGGTATGTTGTCTTGTAACGTAAAATCATCATTTACAGTTAGCGGCGTATCAAGACTTATTACACTCTGCATATAGCGTTTTATTTCCTGAACTACAGTTACTGTAACATCTAATCTCTTTGCGATTTCTTCATCTGTCGGTTCTCTCTCTAATTCCTGTGTCAGATCTGCAACACATTTTCTATAACGACTAATTTTCTGTTTTGTATAGTTCGGTATCCTTATTACTGAACCGTTTTGCTCTAAATAGCGGCTTACACTCTGCCGTATCCAAAAACACAAATACGTTGTAAAAAGCACGTTTCGAGATGTTTCATAATGCTTTACAGCTTCTACCAATCCAAAATATGATTCCTGTAACAAATCTTCCCTATCATCATATACAGAATAAGGTTTTATGATCTTTTTGATTAACGGAAGATTTTTTTCATACAACATTTGCATATTATCCGTTACAGAATAACCGCTTTTAATTTGCTCAATAATCTGTTCATTTGTCATTGTCCTGCACCTACCTTTATACTATAATTGAGATAGATACAATACATTAAAGAGAAGTCAAACCGCTAAATACATGACTTCTCTTTTATTTTACCACAAAATAGCCTTTTTATATATTTTAAAATATTTTCAAAACAGGCAGCAGAACACCCCTTTTTTATTTTTGGCAGTTACCCGGATAGCTTAGTAGGGGGATATATGGTTATTTTATCTAACCCCCTCCCCCCTCTGGCAAAAAAAAATACAGAGGTATTTACCCCTGCATTTCTTCTTTTAACTCTCTCTTGTATTTATAATATGTATTTCTTGCAAGTCCGATTAATTTCATACAATCAACATCCGATAATGTACCGCCAAACTCTTGGCTATATTGCTGTATCTTCTTCTTTGCTTCTATAGATTTCTTTGTGACTAGCTTTGTTCCCGGCTTCTGTCCGATCTGTTTACCATTTAATCTTGCTGTTTCTATTCCCTTTTTAGTTCGTTGGTGCAAGTCCTGCACTTCTTTCTCTGACTGTTCGAAAGCAAGTCTGATCTGTTCCTTTGCTAATGCCATAAGGTATTTATTCACACCCTCTAATATATAATCAGCATTCGTTCCTGTCATTGCAACAGTACCAGACAAAGCCTTTTTATACACCTCTGTATTTATATGCGGCTCTTTTAAAAACTCAAGTGTTATGTTTCGACAGAAAAGTTTTTCATACTCTATATAACCCTCTTCTGCACTACGGCTCATTCTTGATACAGAATCAAAAACAATAGTATCTGTTGGTTTAGCAATCTTTAATATTTTATCAAGTTCTTTTCTTCCTTGGAATTTTGTGCCTGTATAAACCTCACGCACAATAATAGCATCTGGATGTACTGCTAAAATATTTCTAACCTGTCTTTCAATATTTTGTTTCTTTGTGCTTATTCTGCAATATCCATATATGCTCATATCACTTTTTCCTCTTATTAGTATTTATTGTAACGTTCGTTATTTTTGATACTTATATTCTACCTATTATTATTGTTGTTGTCAATATCTTTTGATACTATATCACACATCGTCACTTTTGATACTGTTTTATGATATGAGAAAAATAATTTGATATATTGTATTAAATCTGTTAGAATCCTGTACAGGAACAATCGTGTTACCGGGTGGCTGACCTCTGTTTTATTTTACATAGAATGGGGGTGGTGCTGATGAACAATAATCATTTTGATTTCAAAGACCTTATGGCTTTTGGCATGTTCATTTTTGCATTGCTGACATTCGTTTTTACGTTTATCAGATAATGTTTTTCTAGCATAGAAAAAACCACCCTCTTTAACTTTGGCGAGTTAGGGTGGCATTTTCTATGTTCATTCTTATTAACTGGTCAACCACTTGTGGCGGTTGTTCCTTATTTACAATCTAACTGTATCACAACCTACAGTAAATTTCAAGAACACCGTTACAAAATAACGTATCATTCTGTAACGTTATCATCTTTTGGCAATGCTTTCAGTTTTGGTAATTTTTCTATCTCTGATCTATCATGCAATTTCCCGTCTTTCCCTAATATCGGTAATTCTTCCGCTGCTAATACTTTGCGTTCTGGTTTCTCTGTCTCTGGTTTTAATTTAAACTCTGACGCATTAACATACCCGGAATTATTTGTTAAATCAAAAATACCGATTACTGCCGGAATCTTCTGTCTGAAAATCAACTGTTTCTTGGCAGCAGTAATTAAATCCTTACCCCTTAAAATAAAATCCTGCCATTCTGCATTGCGTGTTTTCTCATATGTGAGCAACGTCATTCTGGTAATTCCTAAAAATACCGCCCAACTTTCAATGTCTGGTATTAATTTATGCTCCCGGTCATCCTCTTTATTGCAATTTTGCACATATTCAAAATATTCATAGGTTGTTTGTTTAAACTGCTCCAATCCATCCGGTGTCTCTGGATATTTCGCTCTATGTCCCTTTAATGATGCAACTCCCATATCAAGTACAGCTTCCAGATCATTCTTGTCAATTTCCGTTACCTCAAAACGCCGTTTATATTGTTTCTTTGGCAGTAGTACATTATTATTACTCATTGTAACCTCTTTCTGCTCTATTTGAGCCATTATTATATAATTTACGTGTTTCTATACCCTCTTTTCGTGTAAAGCCATCTGCATCGAACTTAGTTCTTTATGCTCTTTTGCGATTGTAGTAATTATGTATTTTCTTATGACAAGAACCGCATAACGTACATATATCCGTCAAAACATTTTCGTTTCCTAAGTTTTTGTATGTAATATGATGCACCTGTACGCTCCTAATTTTGTCTAAAGGTCTGCCACACATGCAACACCCTTTGTCTATTGCTATACGCTCTTGCTTTTTTGCTTTCCACTGCTCACTCCGCATATAATCCTTATACTCTTGTGTCTGCATTTCCTATCATCTCCCGGTGTAACCTGTCAAACTCTGCTAACTCCGCAATCACTAAAGCAATCATAAAATCATGGTTGTTATACTCCGCTATAAGCATGTCAGCATCATTTACAAGGCCATCCCAAAAAGTGTCATTGTCACAAATTTTATTGATATATTTTTTGTGAAATTTCCAGATTGTCTGATACATCTGAAAATACAAATCTTGCTCCAACTGTTCACCCGCTCTCATAAAAACCGTTACAATAAAAATGCACAGTTTAGTTTACTAAAGTGCCTCAAACCCGCATAAATACTGGATTTGTGCAAAATGTGCATTTCTTATGTGACATTCTAAAGTTACACTATAGATACTTACATAATTTTTGCACAAAATGCACATTTCCTGCTTTTTCATCAAGTAAATGGTATCGGTTCTTGTCCGTTTACTTCCATAAAATCTTGTTCTGCCGTATACCCCTTTACGATGTTTTTAACGGTCTTTCCCTCTACCGTTCCACTGGTCGCATAAAGTCCTTTACTCTTAATTTCGGATATGAAATTGCCCTTGCTTTCTGTACCATAGCCATTATCAGAACACCATGTACTGTATATTTCATAGATTGACTTTATACTACTGTTCTTCCCGGTTTTGGTAAGGCATTCTTTGATAAAGTTGCCGATTTTGTCAGAATCCGTTCTGTATGTCTCTGTTGCCTGCTGTACTGCTGCCGGTGGTTTTAATCCCTCTTTGCGGTACATGCGCAACCCCTCAATACACCAGTTTAAAATACCGGATAACTCACTCTCCTGTCTCAATTTGTCCTTTAAATGCTTGTCCTGTTCTTCCGGTTCAAAATGACGATCAAACGAAATCACATTGATTCTGCCGGAAGTAAATACCGTATCATCTGTAATAGTAGGTAAATAATTCGTATTAATTACCAGTTTAAATTTAGGGATAAAACTAAACTCTCTCTGGTGTAAATGCCTTGCGGTTATACTGTCACGTCCTAGCAGAGACTTGAGCAATGCCGTATCAAATAACATTCGTTTGGGTGGTTCTGATGCATTGCAGAATCTGCATCCGGCTAATCTTGCAATATCTCCGCTTGCTTGTCTGCTATCCACGTTTTGTTTTACTGCCAGACTTTCCGGCTTCATTGTCAGCGCATAATCCCCCAAAAGATGTATAAGGGTTTCGCAAAATGTGCTCTTGCCATTTCTGGTTGTAGAACCATACAAGATAAAGCACGTTTCTTCCTGTGTGTTTCCGGTTAATGATAAGCCTGCTATTTTCTGCAAATACTTTATTTTCTCTTTGTCCCCTTGCATAATCTCAAAAAGAAACTTTTCCCATTCCTTACAACTGGCAGCAGGATCATAATTTGCGTTACAGATTTTAGACAGTAACATATCCGGCGAATGTTTTAAAAATTTGGGTGTATCCTCTGATAAGTCCACAGTTCCATTTTGCACATTTAACAGATAATCATTTGTATCTAAATCTTCGTTACTGAAATAATAAACGTCTCTGGAATCCTGCAACATATTATTCCGGTTTCTAATGTTGCATAATGCACTAACAGCTTTTAAATAATCACTGTTCCCGGTACTGCTGCCATATGCAAGCAAAGCATCTGACAATACTTTTGCATCTGATCGGGCACTTAATCCCTCTGTATCATCACCCCAACATTTGCCATCGTATGACATAAAGTCTTTTCTGGATGGATTATATCTATGCTTGTCTTTAAATATTTCAGCAAATAATGCTCCGAATCCCTTATCATTTGTTTCATAATTGCTCACAGCATTTAACATCTGCAATTTATCCGGCAAACTGGCAGGCTCTACATTCTCCGACACGTTTTCTTGTAACGGTCTTGTCTGCTCCGTTTTCAGCAACTGCTCAAAGTCCTGTTTGCTATGGCCTGTCTGAAAATAATCTGTAATATCTGCCTTTGGTATGTCTGGCATCGGTGTAATAACCTTTGCTGTCTTTGCGATTCCTTGCAAATCTGCATAAATTCTATTTGCTACGCTTTGCCCCGGTATGTCATTATCTGCCAGAATATACACAACCGCATCTTTCAAAATACTTGCAAACTCACTTTGCCAGTCATTCATGCTACCATATGTAAAACCCACAAATCCATGCTTTGTCAGTGTATCAACGTCCTTTTCGCCCTCTGGAACAAAGACAGGCTTTCCACACTGTATTGCTTTCTGAATGGCGTTTAAATCGCCATATATCGCCCTATAACTTTTTCTAGGTTTAGTTCTTGGCAGACCATAAGAAAAACGCTCATTCTCCAATCTGCCGTATAATATTTTCTTGCCCTCTAAGCGGATTTTATGAAATGCATAACCACCGTTAATAGAAACGTATGGATATACTGCTTCTATTTTGCGCTTTTCTCTGCTCTCAATGTACATTTTCCACTTTTCAACATAAGAGATGTTATTATAAAATGTATTTTTTTTCTCTAATCCAGCAGCAGTTAATATATCTTCCAGTTTACAACCTGCGTGACAGTGAAATAACGTGCATTTATCCCCTTTGCTAATCGTCAAAGAAGCCTGTTTATCATTATGCGCCGGACATTTTGCCTGTACCTTGCCGTTATTATATCTGCTTACTACATTAAAATGCCGCACATTCTCATTGTAAATTTCTTCGCTATTCATCAAGCACCCCCGACTCTAACTCACGTCTGATATCTTCCGCTTGTTGATCTAATTCATTCATTAAATTCTGGCAAACCTGTTGTACATTTTCATATTCTGTTTCGCATTTGAAATCTTCCACTTCTTTATATTTTTGCATCAACTCTGCCTGCTTCTTTAATAGTTCTTTTCTACGTTCTGGCGTTATGTAGTACTTCTGATATTCTTCTGCTGCACCGGCATTATTGTATATATACGGTTCTGAAAGATATACAGACGGTCTATTATCAAATACAATAGACAAATCCTGTAAAACTTCTTCTCCGTCTGCATCTCCGATCTGGAAAATAAACGTTACCATATTACCGACGCACTCATAATCTGCATAATTGGTGTTACCTAAATGCTTCAACTGCGCTATTTTCTGTAACGGTTTTAAAGAAACTTTTGTATATGCCATGTTATACCTCAACTTTCTTTGAATATTGAAACCCTGTTGCTTCATAAAATTGTTTTGCGTATATAATGTAGCTAAACTGACGACTTCCCGCTCTTTTGTATGCTATTCCCCAATTCACAAGACCATTTTGTAATAATAACCGCACTGTCTGGTTATCCATTTTTAAAACCCTAGCAGCTACAGCTACCGGAATATTTCCGCAATCAACATTTTTTGTCACTGTTACACCGCCTTAATTACTACTCTCTGCTAATTCATCAATGATTTTGTAAATCTGTTGTTTCTTTTCTTCTGGGAGTTCATGTCTTAAAAGTCTTGAAAACGCTGTTTCGTGTGCATATCCCAAAGACTCCGACACTTGCCATAAATTTACTTTTTTATCTTTTGCATATGTTCTTAAATCAATATTTTTCATCGTTTTACTCACTTTCTAGTTGCAATAACAATAATTTTCTTGACGAACGTTCGTTGTATGTTTATAATAGCAATAAAAATAGAGCATTTCCATTCCTAACATTTACTCTTTTTCAAGGAGATTTATATGAGAAAAAGCATAGATATTCCTATTTGGTATAGTAAAAACAAAATAACGGCTTTGAGAAAAGAATCTGGATTTAACCAGACACAAGTAGCAGACAGTATAAATTGTGCTTTAAAAACCTATCAGAACTACGAACAAGGACGTAATTTTCCAACCCTTGAATATGCGTCAAAACTGGCAGATTTGTATAATGTAAGTATTGACTATCTACTTGGCAGAAGTGATTTAACTCAAATCGATAACGACTTTATTTCAAAAGAAACAGGGTTAAATGAGGTCACTATTAACGAACTAAAGAAAGTACATGCAGAAAAAAATAATTTTCAAAAACAACAAAATTATATCGAATTAATAAACTTTTTGTTTGAACATGATAAAACCAAAACATTGATGCAATATATGTATTATTATTTCTTTGGCAATTTTAAATATGTAGGCAGATTTAACGAATATGGCATTGATTTAAAGGATAACTGTCTTAATGGTATTAGTATACCTGTTGAAAATATACAGGCTTGGTTTTTACAAATGATATCCTCTGGTATGGTTTCAATCTATGAAAAAATCATAGAGCCAAACCAAGAAAAATACAAATATTATGGAAAACCTATACCAACAGAAGCAGAATTACAAAGCCGTATTGACACTTATTCAAGATTAACTAATGAAGATGAAAAACTTATGCGCAAATTGTATGAATCCAATTTCGATAAAGATGCCATACTTGATTTTCAAAAATCTTGCACATTTAGCAATGAAATTTTACAACAAACAATAGAAACCAAGAATATGCTTTATGGCGAAACCAAGAAAGGGAGTGATAATTAATGAAACTACCTAACGGTTACGGTTCTGTTTATAAGTTATCTGGTAAGCGTCGCTGTCCTTATCGTGCTATTGTAACTGAGGGATGGCAACTTGATAAAGATACCGGGAAATGGAAACAGAAAAGAAAAACTGTCGGTTATTATGCGACTAAGAATGATGCTATGGTTGCCCTGGCAGAATATAACAAATCGCCATTTGACCTTGAAACGTCAAAAATCACGTTTGCAGAAGTATATGATCGTTGGTCGGACGAACATTTTCCGACCATATCAGACAGCAATATAAAAGGATATAAAGCGTCATATAAGTTATGTGAACCGATTACAAGAAAGCGGTTTGTAGATATAACACTGGACGATTTGCAGTATCTTGTAGATGTTTCCGGCAAGAACACACCAACTTTGCGGAAATTTAAGACTATGCTAGGCCTTGTGTTTAAATATGCTGTGATACACGACATAATACCGCCAGACCGCAACAAAGTACAATATCTAGATATTAAAAAAGCAGGTAACCCAAACGCCTACAACCGGACACGATTTAGCAAGCAGGAGATTTCAACATTATGGAATCAGAAAGACGCTAATATTTATTTTAACGTGGTTTTAATGCTGATCTATAGCGGCGTCCGTATCTCTGAATTGCTAGATTTAAAGAAAGAAAACGTTAATATAAAAGAACGTTGGTTTGATGTAACGGCATCTAAGACAGATGCAGGAATCAGAAAAGTACCGATTAATAAAAAGGTTCTACCATTCTTTGAATATTGGTACAACAAAAACGATTGTAAATACCTCATAAGTACACCAGAGGGCGAACATTTTGGCTATCGCAATTATTATGATTCATACTGGATACCGCTAATGATAGAGTTAAAAATGGGCGAATTTGTAATTGAGGAAGATAAAAAAGAGCCTGTTTACAAAGGACACAGACCGCATGACTGCCGTCATACCTGCGTTTCTCTACTGGTAGAATCCGGCGTTGATGATCGCATGGTTAAAAAGATTGTAGGACATAAAGGACAAGGCGTTACACAACAAGTTTATACGCATCTTGATATTGATGCACTTGTCGATGCCATAGACAGAATTTAATGAAAGGGGTGATATATTTTGATTGTATTAATAAAAAAGGCTTTATAGTACCGCAAATACTACAAAGCCAGACACCCAATAATAAGACACAACTCAAATTACAGGGAGCGTGTTTATTGTAACATTCTCCCACCAAAAAGAAAAGGAGATTTTATAATGACAAAAATTATAACACGTGATATTCCGCATGTATGTACTGTATCAGAAAAGGCATTAACATTCGCAAATCGTTTTAGGTTAGAAAAGGTATATAAGGTTTCACCGGGTAACTTTGTTATTGTTGATGACAAAATAGAATGTATTTTACTCAATAAAGATCTGGAAAATGTAGCCGAAATAAAAGACCTTATTTTAAAAATCATGGAATCTAAATATTTGCCCGAAAAATTATTTGATAAATTTTTAGCTTTGACAGATAAAAATTCAGAAAAGATTTTGTTAAAGATATATAGCGATTGGCGCAATGCACGCAATAAAAGAGACCTTCATAATCAAGCATTATCATTGTTAAAATCTGCTAAAAGTTTGCGCATTCATTGGCTTGTAAAGCGTAATAAAGAAATTATTAAAGAACTTTATGAAATTGGATTCGGTATTTATGACGAAAAGGCAACTTGTAACTCTCAACAAGGTGCAGAAAATGCTTTTATGTATGGCTATCTTTTAGGCACACAAGCAAACTCTAAATAACAATAAATGCTAAATCTACTCAAATATATTTATACAAGAGGTATTTTACAATGGATTATAAAGAAGAAACACTAAAATTGAAAAGAGAGTATATCGAAAAGATTGATGAAATCTTAGATATACTTCCTATGATTGAATGTAAGAATTTGCTAGAATATATTGAAACAGTTTACTTTTCTTGAGAATATAACAAATTTCTCATTAGACTATAAAAAAAGTCTGTAAATAAAATTCTTCTATGACAATACAAGGCGGAAAGTTCATCTATTGAGTTTTTCGCCTTTATTTTTATAATAGATGTAAATTGCATATCAAAAACAGGTGAAGATTTTTTAATAAATCAATTTTTTATACTTTAATAAATGGATTGCAGATAATAAACCCCGTTACATAAAAACCGTATATAGCAAATATAGCTTTATAGCATACACAAACAAGACCGCTGCTCTCTTTGGGTAACGGTCTTTTGTATTGTTATATCTGCTGTTCTATATGATTATTCTTTTGGCAGCAGGCACAGATGGCATGATATAACATATCTATCCCGTCTAAAACGGCATAGTATTCCTATATAGTCAACATGAGTTATCCATTGTAACGGTAGGCTCCGTATTTTACGGGGTCTGCTTTAAATGCAGTACCTACAAATGGGTATACTACACCTGTATTTACAGTATTGCAAACAAAAGCCATTGTTTGGGAGTAATGGTTTTCTGTCTGATCTGCTGTAATTCTTCCAGATTTTCTAAGTAAGGCAATGTGCATTTGCCTTTTTCCACATTTTCAAAAAATCCAGTTTTAAAATATTGCCAGATACGTTACAAATCGCATCTAATTTGGGATAGTAGTGATAATATTCTCTTTTTCAAAATTTGTCAACTAAATTTGTGTGCTACGTGTGCGCTACGTGTGCGCTACCGTCAAAAATCGACCACTTTTCAGCAACTTTTTCCAAAACGCAAACATAAGAAAAACCCTTGTAAACACTGGGTTTGCAAGGGTTTTGGTAATCTCTTTGAAATTGTGAAAACTATCTCTTTGAGAACTGTGGTGCACGACGAGCAGATTTGAGACCGTATTTTTTACGCTCTTTCATTCTCGGGTCACGTGTTAAGTATCCGGCTTTCTTCAGAACTGGTCTGTAGTCAGCGTCTACTGTAAGTAATGCACGTGCGATACCATGTCTGATAGCACCAGCCTGTCCTGTGTATCCGCCACCTTTAACGTTTACCAGTACATCAAATTTGTCAACGTTCTCTGTAGCTACTAACGGCTGACGAACGATAACTTTTAATGTCTCAAGACCAAGATACTCATCGATATCTCTTTTATTGATTGTGATTTTACCTGTACCCGGTACAAGGTAAACTCTTGCGATAGATTTTTTTCTTCTTCCTGTTCCGTAATATTTAGTATTAGCCATGATTATTTACCTCCTTCACCGATTAAAATGTCAGAACTTCTGGTTTCTGAGCTGCATGTTTGTGATCTGGTCCAGCGTATACAAATAATTTTTTGTACATCTGACGTCCAAGAGGTCCTTTCGGGAGCATGCCTTTAACAGCAAACTCAATAACTCTTTCCGGATGTTTAGCCAGCATCTCTTTTAATGTAGTCTCTTTCATTCCGCCTACATAATCAGAGTGATGATAGTAAATCTTCTGATCTAATTTTTTACCTGTAACTTTGATCTTCTCAGCGTTTACAACGATTACATAATCACCTGTATCGATGTGCGGTGTGAAGACAGCTTTGTTTTTACCTCTTAAAACCTTAGCGATTTCAGAAGATAAACGTCCTAATGTATATCCTGTAGCATCAACTACATACCATTTTCTTTCAACTTTGTCCGGGTTGGCCATGAATGTGTTATTCATTGATTTTTCCTCCTTGAATAAATTTGCGGCTTCCACAAATGTGAATGTCCGGACACATCTGCTTCCTGCCTGTTAATTTTGAATAATGTGTCTGCATTATCCGGGTTTTGTTTTCTCTGACTTGTGGAGAATCATCAAAAACTCTGCCCTGCTGTCGGGTCCCAACCGACCGCCTATATATGAAATGCTTTTTTGCACACAAAAAACACTCTTTGTCAGACTTGTATATTATAGTACAGCGTGCTCCCTGTGTCAACGATTTTTTCCATAAAATTATGCTATTCATTTCATTTATCATATATATTCAAATAACGTTCCTGCTTATCTGAAAATGTGGTAAAAAACATATGATGAGCAAGTGCATTTTTCATGTTTTGCTGATTTCCTCTCCCATGTTTTCAACTTATGATTTCTAATTCCGTACTTTGCAAACTCATTCACATGTTTTGTTCACTCTACCCACTCATATTTTTTCAGTTCGCAGTTTTTAATTCCAAATTCTGCAAACTCTTCGTTGGTCATATCATGGAAATAAGATTCGATCACTCTTGAAATACCATTGTGCGCCACCAACAGATATGTCTTTCCATCGTTCCGCTCTTTAAGGTCGTCCAGCAAGTTGTAAATTCTCTGGCAGAGATGCAGCATCGTCTCACCGCCCTCATAGCTGCAGATAAAATTTGTTTTTGCTTTCTGAAACTCCGGTGCATTTCTTGGTGAAGTACCTTCGTATTTTCCAAAATTCTGCTCTTTCAGACGCGGTTCTTCGATTGCCGGAATTCCTGTGATCTCAGAAATATGTCTGGCGGTATCTGCTGCACGTATTAATGGTGAATACAAAATCTCATCAATCTGCAATCCTTCTTCCAAAATTTTCTGTCCAAGTGCAATTGCCTGCTCCTGTCCATATTCCGTCAATGCAATGTCCGTGGAACCACAGATTTTATCTTCCACATTCCAGAATGTCTGTCCATGACGCGTAAAATATACACATTTCTTATTTTTACTCATTTTCATACCTCAATTTTATTCTGACGTTCTTTAGCTTTCAGATACATACATTTACTTTTATAATTCTTTCAGTTGAAAAATAATGCTATTTGTATTCATTCTCATCTGATTTCAAACAATTGAATCATCTACATTCTAGACCGATTAATCCTTCTGTTCATCTCAGTCTGAGTTGAGACTCCCACTTCTGCAAGTGGTGAGTAGTAA
>ENA-OWPB01001359-OWPB01001359.1-human-gut-metagenome-genome-assembly--contig:-NODE-1359-length-22656-cov-16.153931_pt1 | contig 22656 bp, 16 predicted proteins | sample MGYA00248260_ERZ651838 | MGnify/ENA primary metagenome ERZ651838 (study PRJEB26924, sample SAMEA4378304) | human gut metagenome | biome: human gut; feature: human-associated habitat; material: faeces...
TTTCTATCATGAGGAAATCCGTGGGACAGAGAATACCGGAAAAAGAAATCGCTAAATTCCAGTTTGTTTCATTGGAGAAAATTAAATTTTGTCAAATCATAATGCCAGTGTACGTTAAATATGCACTGGCATTTTTATGGACAATTTTACAGTAATGTCTATGTATGGACAAGAACTGATAAGTGAAGATTGATTTTTAATTATACGGTTGGTAAATTATAAGCAGATGGACATCTGTACATAAATATTCAGCTGAAGTGATTGAAATGAAATTTAAATTATCAGATAAAACAAGCAGATTTGCGAAACGGACATTATCAGACTTTTCAGAAAGAATGATTGTAATGCTGGCAGATATGTCGTTAGAAGAGATTTCTGTCCAGAAAATATGCGACATATGCAATTATCCAAGGTCAACGTTTTATAACTATTTTGATGACATTTATGACCTAATGGATTATTGTTGGATTGCAATTATGAAAGATATGGATATAGAAAAATATCTGAATATTCAGGGAGAACAAAGCACGGAACAGATATTTTCTCTCCTATATGATTACCTTGATCAGTATAGATTACAGATTTGTAGAATTTTATTAAAAAACAATCTGGAGGGAAGATGCATGTCTATCGTAGACTGCATCCGTGAAGATAAGTATGTTTTTCTGATGAAACAATACTTGGAATTGTGGTGCCGACTTATTTCTGGTGTCTTCCACGGATTGTTGCATAATATTTGGATAAACTTAGAACAGAAAATTGCGGATATACATTTTTTCTTGCCAGCTATGGAACGACAACAGGTAAGGCTGGCAGTATGGCGAAGGACATTATGGCTTGTCATGGACAGAAGTTTGATGCGTATTATAGTGTGATCATGCCTGATACATGGACACCGGTGTTTGACCTTACGGATAAGAATAGAGTGGATAAGTGGCTTAGTGACGGCAAAAACCAGCTGGAACTTGTAATCGACAATATAATTTCAAAAAGAAAAGGTGATTTTATAGAAAGAAAATTACCAAAGTGGGTGGTTGAAATTCCCGCAGCTTATATGTATGCGACAGAGAGAAAAACAAAAAAACTGTCAGTAAACAAGGATATATGTGTCGGATGTAGTGTCTGTGCTAAAAAGTGTCCTGTCGGAGCAATACAGATGAAAGAAGGATGTTCAGTCTGGAAATCGCAAGAATGTGAAATGTGTCTTGGATGTCTTCACCGATGTCTCAAATTTGCAATCAGTTATGGAAACGGGAAAACGGACAGACATGGACAGTATAAAAATCCGTATACCAGAATTTAGGAGAAAATATGGATACAGAAATTAATTATAAATTAAAGCCGCATTTAGGAATATTATTGAATAATGGTGGTATAGAATCTATGAGGTAATTGATATTACAGAAAATCCAGTAAAACCATATGATATTATTGTGAAAATAAAAAATCAGGATATATTGAAGAAAATAGACAAAGAATATTATCTGTTTTGGATTTGCGTAAGATGTTTCCTGTAGATGAAAGTGTATATAAAAAAGTGAAGTTTGACATAAATAATAAAATGTCAAAAAGTGATAGTCAAAGAACATTTTTGATGATTAAAGAATATAATTTTTTGAAAGAAATATCAGAAGAAATTGGAAAAAAAGTCACAAAGATATATGATAAACAAATTACAAAAAGTAAAGTATTAAAGTATCATTGTGATTATCGAAAATTAGAAAAAGCATTTGATGAGTATAGAAAAAATAATTATTAAGAACCAACATAACTTGAATGGTTAGTTGGCTCTTTTTTGTTAGGGCAAGCCCTTGTTTTCCAATGGACGTAAGCAGTTTATAAAATACATCACATGTTGAGGTTAAATAAAAACTTTTCAAACATAAAAAGTCATTTCAATATATCAATATATTATTGTTTAATATCCTGTATATCATACAAAAAAATATAAAGAAATTCAATGAAAAGTACAGATAAATATTTAAAATATTGTTGACATGTATATAAGTGAGATGTATTATACAAACATAAAAAGTCTGAAAAGAAAATTACTTGAAAGATTAAAGAAAGGAGGCAGCAGAGTATGAAAATACATGTATATGAAATGAGATTGAAGTTATATGTATTAAAAGATATAACATATCAGGATATGCTTTCGTCAGAGGCGGCATTTATTGATTCGGCTCTTGCTAAAGATGAGAAGTGGGGCAGATTCCACGAATGTAATTGTTTTAAATTATACGTTTACAATGGAATGCATCCGCTGGAAAAAGAGGGTGTGTATAAAAAGGATAATATATATACAATTATTATCAGAACAGTTAATTCTGAACTTGCATCATATTTTTCAAAAGTATTAAGAAATCATTATACCGATAAGTTAAAGGGGCTTACTGTTGAAAACAGAATGATTCATAAAAAAATGATAGCGGAATTATACGCTTTGACACCGGTAATAATGAAAAGCGATGAGGGGTATTGGAAAAACAAAATATCGTTAGATGAATACGAAAGGCTTTTAAAAGAGAATCTCATAAAAAAATATAATGAGTTTACTAATCAGAAGCTGGACGAGAACTTTGAACTTTATACCCATATAAAATTTATTAACAAGAAACCGATAGCTAATCTGTATAAAGGAAAGATTAAACTTTTAGGTGACAAGATTAGTATTAAAATCGCTGACAACAGTACAGCACAAGAGTTGGCATATTTTGCATTGGGAAGCGGACTGGCAACTTCCAATTCGAGAGGATTTGGATTTTGCAATTATGTACCAATGTAATTAACGTAAATGCACTTAAATAAAATTGGGGAGGTGAATGTAGTGTTACAGGAATGTATAGAAATATTTAAAGAACAGATGGAAAAAGAAGTCAAGGCAGGAAGAGATATAATATTAGATGAATACAGACCTGCTGAAGGTGATTATATAATTGTAAAAAAAGACGGCTCATTGATGTCATGTTCTATAAAAGAAGATAAGAAAAAAAAGACGCTGGAAGGAATTAACGAATCAGATTTCTTATATAGAGATATATGTTTTTATGATTATCATAGCCGGCTTATAAGCATGGATAAACCGCAGGACTCTAAAAAGATAGTACATTCTAATAATTATATGTCGTTTTGGGTGAAATACGAAAGCTTCGATAACGGTAAATTAGATGTTCAGGCAATAGACAGGTATTTTGACGTGCTTATTAATCCAAGAGAAAAGTATAAAAATGCAGACCGTGTTATGTATGATTTTATTTATCAGCAGATAGGTGATGTTGATATACAACAGTTGGAAAGCAACAGAAAATGGATAAAAGAGAATATATTTCAGCTTGATAAAACGGAATTGAATTTACAAAAAAAGAAGTATCTTAAAATATTTTTTGAAGATGACAGGGATACATATATTAGAGAAGAAAAAAGATATGTTATGACTAAGATTTATAATAAAAATGATTATAACATAGAAATTAATAATAATATGTACGGACTGCCTAATGATAATTTGGGACTTAATTCAAAGAAACCGTATCTTGAGCATAAAACAAGAAAATTACCTGTGCCTAATCTGATAGATGTAAAACAGGTATTATTGCAGAGAAAGTTTTTCGATTTTTTGGCAAACAAGGCAAATGCCGGGCTTACGAATGTTTTCTTTGAGAATGAAAGCAGGGAAATTACGGCATACCCGAACGGTGAATTTGAAAAGGGGGATTTTTCGGGATATTTTTTGCAGATTCAAAAGGGAAAATCTGTATTGATTAAATATCAGGACACAATAGTTGATTACAGATATAATCTTCAGAAAAATTTTGTTTTAAAGAAAATATTAAACTGGACGTCAAACAAGAATTCAACTCAAAGTAATAATGTATATGAAAATTACTATGATACTTATACGGATAAAAATAAAATATTTACGGTTTTGGATGACGTATTATTTTTTAAATGTTTAAAAAGAAATCTTTTTAATGATGTGGAAGATATTATGGTTGATAATCCGTGTATTAAAAGAAATATAATTATGTCAAGAGATATAATATTTGCATGGATTTATAAGGGGCAGAAAAACGGTGCTCAGAATGTTATAAAAAATGTCGGTATAGATATAATTAAAAACTCAATAAATGCGGGGTATATGGGGAAAGCAGTATTACAGTTTAATATGCTGGCTTCTTTTGAAGAATATTTTGGAGGAGAAGATATGAAGAATAAATATAGTGAGATTCGTTCAAGTATTAAAACAAAAATCAACAGTAACGATTATCAGGTATGTGAAAGCGATGATGAATATTTATATGCGGCGGGACAACTTATAAGATATTTTGTATCACTTAGCAAGATAAAAGACAAGGCACATTCGCTTGCAAATCCTTTCTTGAGTTGTACTGACAGTAAACAGTTGGCAAAGAAGCTTGAGCATTATTTTAAAAAATATAATTATAACTATAAAGTCAGTGACAAGAGAAGCAATAAATTGTATACATTGGTTTCAAATTATGAATATTACAAAAAGATAGACACGACAATGGTTATTGCCGGATATATAAGCGATAATCTGGTATATGAATCTGACAAGGAGGAAAATTGATTATGGATAAAAGAGTTTATGGTGTATTGGGAATTTCGTCAATAATGGCAAATTGGAATGCAGATTTTTCGGGAAATCCAAAGACAGTTGAAAACGGAGATATATACGGAAGCGATAAGGCATTAAAATATCCGATGAAAAAGATGTGGAATGATGAAGGAAAGAAAGTCTTGTACATTAAGAGCATGAGATTTTCTGATGGGGCATTGATTCCTAAGACGTTAAAAGAACGTTATGAAGAATTATTTGAAGTTGATGATTTAAAGGATTGCAAGGATTCAAAAGAGGTGCTTGGCAATTTGATGTCAGCGGTGGATGTTAAAAATTTCGGTGCGACATTTGCGGAAGCGAAGAATAATTTTTCAATTACGGGAGCTGTTCAGTTTGGACAGGGATTTAACAAATATAGTGATGCAAGCATAGAAGAGCAGAATATATTATCACCGTTCAGAGATGGAAAGAAAAAAGAGGGGGATAACGGTAAGAGTGAAGAGGCAAGAAATACCACATTGGGAACTAAGATAGTTTGTGATGAGGCACATTATTTTTATCCGTTTGTAATTAATCCGCTTGCATATAAAGAAATGCAGGAACTTGGAATAAAAAATTCCGAGTATACACAAGAAGATTATGAGAATTTTAAGCGAACAGCGATTGTATCGGCAACAGCATTTGCAACTAATTCAAAAGAAGGGTGTGAAAATGAATTTGCAATTTTTGTTGAGACCGATGCAAAGTTATATCTTCCTAATTTTACAGAGTATATAACATTTGAAAAAGGTGAAGAACTTAATATAATTAATATAAGTAAGTTGTCAGAGATTCTTAATGAAGTTGCAGATAGGATAAAAGACGTTGAGATATATTACAATCCATATACAACTGAATTGATTTCAGGAATCAATAACGAGAAAAGGTATAATATAGTTACGCAAAAAGAGGTGTAATATATGGAAACTTTAAAATTTACACTTGCCGGACAGAATGCTTTTTTTAAAAAACCCGATGTTAATGAGTATTGTTATTTTACTTACGGACATATACATAAGGTTGCATTGCTTGGAATGTTGGGGGCAATAGCTGGATATAAAGGATATGGCTCAAAGTATGAGACTGTGAAAAAAAGCAAAATACTTAGTGAAGATTATCCGGAATTTTATGAAAAATTAAAACAAATTAAGATAGCTGTAGTACCTAAGAATGAAAATGGATATATTCCCAAAAAAATTCATACATTTAATAATTCCGTGGGTTATGCAAATAAAGATGGCAATCTTATTGTAAAAGAACAATGGCTTGAAAAGCCTGTGTGGGATATATATATATTGCTTGACTGCAATGAGGCAGAGCACATAACGGAGCTTCTTCAAAGCAGAAATTGTGTATATTTTCCGTATCTTGGAAAAAATGATCATCCGGCAGATATTAAAGATGTAAAAAGATTAGCTTTAAGAAATATAACAGATAAGGAAATCGTGATCTCAAGTCTGTTTTTAAAAAATACGGGTGAAATGGCGGAATTAGATGAAGATGACGATACGGGAATAGTCAGATATTGTGAAAAACTTCCGGTCGCACTTAATGCATATACTAATCTTTATGAGTATGATGATTTTTGCTATACAAATGTACCTGTTATTGTTAAAAACGGTGAATTGTATAAATGTGAAAATGACATATTACAATTTTTTTAAAATAAAATAAATTTTCAAATATAAAATAAGGAGCAGGGGATGAATTGGGGAAAAATAATGTTGTCTGTTGATGAATTTATAAATTATTCAGACAAATATTATGCACATATAATACAAGAAACATCGGAAGAAATATCAAGAACAGAAACATTAACAGAGCATACGAAACTTTGTCAGAAATATTTTATTATGCTTGCCGAGGACAAGAAGTTTGATAAAATAATAAAAATATTTGAAAATGAATATTTACTGAATTTTAGCGGAAAAGCACTGGAATTATTTGAATATATGAGTGTTAATATTCCTACGCTGCACGATATGGGAAAGATAAATCCGCGGTTTCAGAAAGATAAGATGCGTAATAAACTTTACTTTAAAATTGAGGCAGATGAATACGGAAATATAAAGAGTAATCATTCTATTATTTCATCAATATTTTATCTTGATTATTTTATAGAAAAAATTGCATCAGAGGAAGACAAGGAAAATATCAGCAAAGAAGAAATGTTGGTATTAAAAGATTTTGCTTACATATATTCATTTATTATATCGCGACATCACGGAAATGTAATTGATTTTCAGAATTATATGATTAGTTTTAAACCGGATTATTCCGATAATATCGGATACCGTGCATATGAATGGTATAAGTTATGGAAACAAGGGATTAGGTCAGAAAATGTTGATAAAAACATTGAGAAAAATAAATTATATAATGAAAATTTTAAAATGAATGATGTTGTTAAACTGACAAAACAATACAGTTCTTCGGATAAAAGTAAAATGTATAAAAGAATTTCCAAAGATGAAAATAAAAAGAGCGTGTATCTGTATGGCTGGACAAGATTTCTGTATTCATTACTGGTAGCAAGTGATTATTATGCAACATCAGAGTTTATGAATGGTGTTAAGATAACGGAATTTGGAGAGATTGAAAGTATAGATTGCATTTATAAAGAATACACGAACGGAAAAGTTCAAAAAAGTATAGAAAATTATAAATATAATATATATCCGATGTCATCAGAACAATTAAAAAAGACAAAAAATATTAATAATTTAAGAACTGAAATGTATCTGGATGCCGAAAATGAATTGTCGGATAATATAGATAAGAATATTTTTTATCTGGAAGCACCGACGGGAAGCGGTAAGAGCAATACATCAATGAATCTTAGTTTTAATCTTGTGAAACAGTGTGCGGATATAAATAAAATATTTTACATATATCCATATAATACATTGGTTGAGCAGAATATAGCTTGTATTGAAAAATTATTTGGAAATAACAACAGAATAATGTCACAAGTAGCAGTTGTTAATTCAATTACCCCGTATAAAAATAAATCGGATAATTTCAATGAAGAAAAATTAATTGATAAGGATTATCAGAGAATACTTTTGGACAGACAGTTTTTTAATTATCCGATAGTTTTATCGACACATGTAACTCTTTTTAATATGTTATTCAGTGACAGAAAAGAAGATTTATTCGGATTTCATCAAATATGTAATTCGGTGATAGTGCTGGACGAGATTCAGACATATAAAAATTCTTTGTGGGGAGAGATTATAACATTTTTGAGTGCGTATGCGGATTTGTTTAATATTAAAATAATAATTATGTCTGCTACGCTTCCGAATTTGGATAATCTTATAAATAATAATGAAGCAAGTGTGAGGCTTATAAAAAATAGGGAAAAATATTTTGCTAATCCTATTTTTAAAAACAGAGTTATACCGGATTATTCATTGTTGAAACAAGGAAACAAAAAGATAACATTAGAAGAGTTAAAGGTTCATGTGTTAAAAAATCAGCATAAACGTGTAATTGTTGAATTTATTAAAAAGAAAACGGCACAGGAATTTTATAGGTTAATAAAAAATGACACAGACGAAGGGGTTACTGTAAGATTAATGACAGGCAACAGTAATATTCAGGAAAGAAAAGATATTATAAATGAAATTAAGGAATTAGAGTCTGTGATTCTTGTGGCAACACAGGTTATAGAAGCAGGTGTTGATATAGATATGGATATAGGTTATAAGGATATATCGAGGCTTGACAGTGAAGAGCAGTTTATGGGGAGAATTAACAGATCGTGTAAAAAAGAAAATTGTATAGTATATTTTTTCAATTATGATGATGCAGGAAAAATATATATAAACGACGCCCGTCTAAATACAGGAAGAACACTTGAAGATGATAATATTCGATTAATGCTTGAAAGTAAAGAATTTGACAGTTTTTATAAGTCGGTTTTTGAAGATTTATCATATGTGTACGGGAAATATGGTGAAAATAACCTGAACGATTTTTTTAAAAAGAACGCAGGACATCTTGATATGAAAAATGTATCAGAACACATGAAATTGATTGATGACAATTGTGTAAAGATGTATTTGTATCTTAATATAGAAAAGCCCGGACTTGATTATACGGCAGCGGAGCTTTGGGAAGAATACAGGTCATTGCTTGAGGATACACAGCTTGTTAATAACAGGTATCCCGAGAAAAAAGTAAAATTGCAGGATGTCAGAAGCAAAATGAATACTTTTATGTATCAGATCCGGCCAAATTTACAATGGGTTAAATGTGGCGATTATGAACAGATAGGTGATATATATTATATTGATAACGGACAGGATTATCTTGATGAGTATGGAATGATTGATTTAGACCTGATTGAGGATAATGAAGAATTATTTTTATAAATGCCGTAAAAATTACCAACCGCTTACTACTGGGAATATCGAGTAAACACAGTAAAATTCTAAGATTAATGTTTATATAAAGACGCACTTGAAAAGATGATTGGCTGGCTGGTAATTTTGAATAAGATAGTGTAATATGGGCGTATATAAAGATTTAAGTTGTGAAAACGGCTTAAATACGTTGGGTTAAACAGTAACATAGGATGTTTTGAAATAGTATATTTTATGATTTTTCGAGATTTTTTTACGAAAGTTAAACAGTAACATAGGATGTTTTGAAATACACAATTTGATAAGGTTAATGGCAAATTGGTTGACGTTAAACAGTAACATAGGATGTTTTGAAATGATTATGACAAATATCGTGTATTTATACAGACTGTTAGTTAAACAGTAACATAGGATGTTTTGAAATGCGTTTAAAGCATTGCCAAAATAATAAGCTCCTTTGTGTTAAACAGTAACATAGGATGTTTTGAAATTTAACCTTTTTATCTATGACTGTGTAAAAATCCTGGTTAAACAGTAACATAGGATGTTTTGAAATATTAACCGCAGCCTTGGGGCCGAACTTCTCTAAGAGTTAAACAGTAACATAGGATGTTTTGAAATCCCTGTACATGTACGTATACATATTACTTCATGTATAGTTAAACAGTAACATAGGATGTTTTGAAATTCTACATATGTCGCCGCCGCTGTCGTGTCTACATGGTTAAACAGTAACATAGGATGTTTTGAAATTAAATTTTTAATGGTGTGCCATTAATATCAACATTGTTAAACAGTAACATAGGATGTTTTGAAATTTTGATGAAATACAGCCGGGAGATTTGCTGTTTTGTTAAACAGTAACATAGGATGTTTTGAAATTCAGATGTAAGCGAACAGATGAGAAGTACATCAAAGTTAAACAGTAACATAGGATGTTTTGAAATCAATGGTTCGGCAATTTTTACTTGAAAGCACTCGACGTTAAACAGTAACATAGGATGTTTTGAAATTCGTATGGGTGGCGGTAAATCTGTATTTTTGGAAAAGTTAAACAGTAACATAGGATGTTTTGAAATTGAATTAAAAATATTTTACATGGAACGAGCACAAACGTTAAACAGTAACATAGGATGTTTTGAAATAAAGGGAACATCAAGGTTCACTTCTGTTGAGGAAGTTAAACAGTAACATAGGATGTTTTGAAATTTAATTCAGCAGTACCTGAAATATGGTGCTGTTGAATGTTAAACAGTAACATAGGATGTTTTGAAATGGTGTTTCGGGTATTAAGGGAAACGCAGAATCCGGTTAAACAGTAACATAGGATGTTTTGAAATAAAGTTGCCGCAAGTGGTTCATATAACGATTTGAGTTAAACAGTAACATAGGATGTTTTGAAATTTTCTTGTTGATTGTTGCCGGCAACTTCAGGTATCAGTTAAACAGTAACATAGGATGTTTTGAAATGAAAAATACTCCTCTAATGTTTCTGAATTTGATAACGTTAAACAGTAACGTAGGATGTTTTGAAATTCAGGAAGCTGGAGCATTTCTGCGAGCTTTGAATAGTTAAACAGTAACATAGGAAGTTTTGAAATGCTGTTTAATTGGCGTTGGCAGTGCCACTACATACTGTTAAACAGTAACATAGGATGTTTTGAAATAGTGACAGACTGCTGCCGCTGTAATCTGTGACTGCAGTTAAACAGTAGCATAGGATGTTTTGAAATTTATCAAGTTTGTCGGTAAAACCATTTGACAAGTTTGTTAAACAATAATATTGGATATTTTGAAATGTGACAGTTGCGGCAAACTTTGAACAGCAAATGTATTAAACAATAACATAAAATGTTTTGAAACGATGTTGAGAGTGGGCATGCAACTACCACAACAGTTTAAACAGCAACATAAGATGTACTATAATTTAATTTATTTTGTTAATGTCACAGCAACATAAACAGGCATTAAAAATAAAATCATTAAATTAAATATTAAAGTGTGAACGGAGGGTTGATATGAATATTAACGGAACAATAATTAATTATTATTTCCACTGTAAAAGGCAATGTTATTTACATGGTAACAGGCTTAATATGGAAGATAATAGCGAACAGGTGAAAATTGGAAAAGCTATACATGAAGAAAGGGCAGAAAATAAAAACAATACGGAAATAGCCATAGATAATATCAGATTGGATAAGCTTACAAAAGAGTATCTTACAGAAGTTAAAAAGTCAGATGCCGACGCAGAAGCCGCAAAATGGCAGTTGTTATATTATTTAAAAGTGTTGAAAACTAAAGGTGTTATAAGAAAAGGCAAGTTGGAATTTGCTGAAAAAAATAAAAAAGACAAAAAGATTATAATAATAGAACTTACGGATGAAGTAGAGAAGGAACTGGATAAATATATTGATGAAATAGAACAATTATTAAATCAAGATAGGATTCCTGAATGTATCAACAAGTCAACTTGTAAAAAGTGTGCATATTATGAATATTGTTATATTTAATAAAATATAATGCCAATTATTTACTGAAAAATACATCTATGAAACGGAGATTTATATGGGGAGTACAAGGTATATTATGTCGATGGGGGAACTTACGAGAAAAGATAACTCGTTATGTTTTAGAAAAGACGGTAAGAATGTATATATTCCGGTGGAAAATACCAAAGAAATATTTTGCTTTAATGAAGTGAGCATAAATACAAAATTATTGGATTTTTTTATCACAAAATAATATTATAATACATTTTTATAATTATTATGGCGGATATAGTGGTACATATTATCCGAGAGACCATTATCTTAGCGGAAAACTGCTTGTCAAGCAGGTAGATAAATATAATGAAGACAGGATGAGTATAGCAAGACCTATCGTAAAAGGAATAGGATTAAATATATATGAAATATTGTACCATTATTATAAACATGATAAAAAAGAGGTAAAAGAAACAATCGACTGGATTAAGAAGAATTTTATTCCATCTGTTGACAATGCAAAAGACGTAAAAGAATTAATGTCTTATGAGGGCGAAGTATGGATGAAATTTTATGCCGATTTTAAATATTTTCTCCCGGAAGATTTTGTAATGAATAAAAGAGTTAAGAGACCGCCGGATAATCCTATTAATGCACTTATATCATTTGGTAATACTTTATTATATACCAAAACAATATCGGCAATATATCAGACGCATCTTGACCAAAGAATAAGTTTTTTACATGAACCATCTGAGGGAAGATTTTCGCTGAGTCTTGATATAAGTGAAGTGTTTAAACCTGTTATAGTGTTCAGGACAATATTTGATTTGGTTAATAATCGTAAATTGCAAGTTGAAAAACATTTTGAGAAAAACGTGAATTATTGTATTTTGAACGAAGAGGGAAGAAAAATATTTATTCAGGCATTTGAGGAAAGGCTTGAAAATGTTTTTTTACATCCGTCGTTAAAAAGAAGGGTCAGTTATAGAACAGCAATTAAACTTGATTGCTATAAGCTTATAAAAAGTATTTTGGAAGAAAAAGAATTTATTCCATTTTCGTTGAAAGAAGGGTTATAGTGAAAAGAGAAAAAAATTACAACTATGCATTTTTGTTTTATGATGTAGGAGAAAAGCGTGTGCAAAAAGTATTTAAAATATGCAAAAAATATTTATCACACTACCAGAAATCTGTATTCAGAGGGGATATGACACCGTCGAAATTAATATCCTTGAGAAATGAATTAAAAAAAGTTATAAATGATGATGAAGATTTTGTGTGTATAGTAAAATTAATGAATGATAACGTATTTGGAGAGGAAGTGCTTGGAAATGCAGCTCATGAAACGGGAGAGGATTTGATTATATAACTTAAAACATAAATTTAAATTATAACTTTAATAGATAAAATTGGTGGCAGACAAAAATTTTTGATTAAACAGATAAATTTTTTGCCTGCCATTTAATTCATATTCAGGTGTATTTTATTACCTGAATATGAGCAATTTTTATTTTCCCCTGTAATCCGATGGACTTTTGTGCATCATGCGTTTGAAAGCACGCCTGAAAGAATACACGCTGTTGTAGCCTGTTTTTTCCGCAATTTCGACAATGGTTTTATCGGAAGAGGCGAGAAGTTCGCATGCTTTTTTAATGCGGATATTTTCAAGGTGGTCCGCAAAGCATATGCCTGTCGCTTCCTTAAAACATGACGAGAGGTATCCTTCAGAAACGTCAAACTGTCTTGCGGTACATGCGAGATTAAGATTCGGGTTGCTGAAATTGTCCGACATGTAAATTTTAACTTCGTTAATAGGAAGTTTTTTTCGCAAAATTCTGTGAGAATTCAATGCAAGGCTTATTTGGCGGCATGTCTCTGTAAGAAGGGCAAAATACTGTTTTTGATTGTGTTGCAGTTCTGACATATCCTGACTGAATTTTAAAAGAATATCCTGAAAATTGTTTTTTGTCGGATTAAGTGTCATAAGGCTTGCTGTTATGCTGTGGTGCAGTTTTAACATTTCTGATGTGTCAAGCGAACGGATTATTACATTTTCATCAAAAAGAATGTGCATGACAAATTCCAAAGAAGGATTATTGTTGTATTTGACTGCATTTATAAGCAGATTTGCAGCTGTATCGGGATAGTAATGTTTAAATGAATCTGATTCGGTGAATGAAACGTAATCGTCATACTGCATAATATATAAATCTTTTTCCTGCATTGTATTAAAAAGGCATGTAAGTGCCTCTTTTTTTGCAAATATAAATTCCGAAAAATTTCCGCATGGGCGGCTTATTCCCCACAGAGTACGGCAGTTGTATCTTTTTGAAAAATAATTGTGTATGCCGGTGATACAGTTTTTAATATTAAAATCTTCATTGTGATTAAAAATCAGCAGAAGTTCGTGATTTTCGGTGCGGTAAAACCATACGATACAATCACGGCAGCCGGATGCGTATCCGGGAATAAAGGAGATTACGTCGTGCTGGTAAGAGCCGTTATTGTTTTTGGTATCGGGAGCGAAAGCTGCAATCGTATAAAGCGGCAGCTTGAAATATGTATGCAGTATATCAAGACATTCTGCGTCTGTGACGATTTCATTTTTTGTAAAAAGCTGATGAATAAATCCGTTGATAATTACACTGTTGTCCATAAGCAGACCTCCATGATTCTGTGAGTGAAGATACATTTGTTAAGATAAAAAAATGTATCATGCTCTTTTATCATAAGCCATTAACAGTCTGAATGCAAGGTTTTATAAAGCACTTTTATAAAAAAGAATTACATAAGGATACTTTTTACATTAAATTCTATTGTATCTTTAAAATAAAATGTGAAAATATTATGATTATTTTGTAAATTAAGGGAAGTTTTTACACTCTTTTTACAACAATTCACAAGGGTAATATTTTCAGGAGGTAAAAATAGTGGGTAACGAATTTGAAAATCGTGAGCAGCGAAGAAAAATGAAAAAATCACGTGCAAAGTCAGGAAAAGCCAAAGCTACAAGAGCAACAGCGGTAATGATGGCGGCTCTTATGGCAACATCGGGAATGTCACTTCCGACGGGGATTTTTGCATATGGAGCAGAAAATAACAAACTTCTTGCATTTGCGGGAGCAGAAGGCGGTGGAAGATATGCAACAGGTGGACGAGGATATGACGTTTATGTTGTAACAAATCTTGAAGATTACGGAAGAAATGATAAGCCTGTAGAGGGTTCATTAAGATATGGAATAGAGGAAGCAGCCAAGAATAACGGCGGTACAATGATTGTATTTAATGTGGGCGGTACAATTGCACTTAAACAGAAGCTTACATTTGCAGGCAGAAAGAACATAACACTTGCGGGACAGACAGCTCCTGGAGACGGAATTACACTGTCAGGTTATGACACGGATATAAGCAATTCGGAAAATCTTATCATAAGATACATGAGATTCAGACCGGGTGCTGCCAATGTACATACAGGCGGTGATTCTATGGATGCACTCTGGGGCAGGGACAATAAAACATTTATTATTGACCACTGTTCATTCAGTTGGAATACAGATGAGACAATTTCAACTTACAGAGGTAAAGACGGTACGGTTCAGTGGTGTATTATTTCTGAGAGTCTTACTGTTTCCGGACACTCAAAGGGACGTCACGGATACGGCGGTATTTTTGGCGGCGATAATGTGTTATTCAGCAATAACCTTATGGCTAACCATACATCAAGAAATCCGCGAGTTGGCGGCGGCTGCATGGGCGACCCTACAAAGGACGGCGGAAGCACAGCTACATTGCAGATTAGCAACAATGTGCTTTATAACTGGGGATACAATACATGCTATGGCGGCGGATATGCGTATACCAATTACATAAATAATTATCTCAAAGCCGGAATAGGTACAAGAGAAGAAGTATTTAACCAGCTCATAGATATGGGTGAGTCAACAAAACCGGGCGGTTTCTACGTAAACGGCAATTATATGGAAGGAAATGCAGCCGTAACGGCTGACAATTCCAAGGGGGAAAAGATGTCAGGTGCAACATCGGGGGCAAATAAGACAGAAGTTGCCAATACGCCATATACAGCCGAAGGTTTTGCAAGTGCAACTGTAGTTGACGCAAAAGATTGTTATGAATCTGTGCTTACAAAAGCAGGTGCAACATATCCTTACCGTGACGCAATCGATGCAAGGGTTGTTGCAGAGACACGAAACGACACAGGCAGATATATCAATACAGAAGATGAAGTTGGAGGTTATCCGGCACAGACAATTTCAAGAGCAGCGGATTTTGATACTGATATGGATGGTATTCCTGATACATGGGAGACGGCACATGGATTAAATCCTAATGATGCAGCAGATTCAAAGAAAATAAATCCGTCAACGGGATATGCTTATGTTGAGGAATATTTTAACGGTCTTGTTGAAAATGTTGAAAAATCTGATTATATTGCACCAAACCCTGATGTTGAAACAGATGTTGCGGAAAACACACAGTATAATGAGGGTGACACAGTAAAAGTAACTGCTACAGCTAAGGCAAATAACGGCGGAAATATCGCAAAAGTAGAATTTTATAATGGTGACAAGCTTGTCGGAACATCGACAGAGGCACCTTACACATGCGAATATAAAGGACTTATTGACGGAACATATAGCATTACTGTAAGAGCTTATGATAATGACGGAAACCAGACACAGTCATCTGTTAAAAAGATTCATGTCAACAGTACTGCCGGAAGCGGAGAATGGACAAGTAAAGACATCGGACGCCCGGAAGTAGCCGGAAGTGCAAGCCTTACGGACGGAGTTCTTACGGTAAAAGGTTCAGGAAAACTAGGCTCAAGTGAGGGAAGTGTATCAGGAAGCAAATATGCGAACGATGCAACAGATGATTTCCAGTATACATATATTAAAACAAACGGAGACTGCGAAATCGTTGCCAAAATGGATTCTTCAACACTTGTTGACAATCATGTATTTACAGGTGTAATGTTCAGGGAAACTCTTGACACTGGCTCTAAGACAGCCGCACTCGGTATGTCTATGGTTAAGATAAGCAATGAGACAACATGGTCAACATATCTTGCCAGCCGTGAGAAGACCAACGGAAAGATTACAAAGATTTCCGAGACAATAGATACACCTGCAGCAGCACAGAAAGCAGGAATTCCACTTGTAAGAGACCTGCATTATAAAACAGGTGCAACATTTAACGGAACATGGTTTAAGCTTGTAAGAATAGGAAATACATTTACAGGTTATGCATCAGATGACGGAAATACATGGATAACAGTCGGTTCAAAGACTATTGACATGGCAGATGAAATTTATGTGGGATTTGCGGTTGATGGAAATAAGGCAGCAAATAAAATAAACAATCTCAGCACGGCAAAGTTTTCTAATATTCAAATAAATAAGGAATTTACATATGTAAATTACGAGCTTACACATATTACAACAAAGGGTGAAGGTTATGCGGCATCAGGTCAGGATTTCACTGCAAAACTTGTGAGTGATGACGGATATAATCTTCCTGAGAGCATTAAGATAACGGCAGCAGGCAAAGAACTTGCACAGTCAGATTACACATATGACAAAGAAACAGGAAATGTTGTAATACCTGCCGATAAAATACCTGCATCAGGCACTGTTGTAATTAATGCAGCAGCAGATAAAAAGGAAAATATAGAGTACACATTACAGACTTATGGTGACACAGCAGACCTTACTGTTAAGGAAGACGGTACATCAATGACAATAAGCCAGACGGCGGAATCAAGCAGTATGGTTTCAAAGAAAGGCAATGAGGGAAGCAATGTATCATATTTGTTATTCCCTTCATCAGATGGTGCGTCTAAGATGACACTTAAATTAAAAGTGAACTCATTAAAAAATGGTAAGAGTTCAGGTGCGTATGTCGGAGCATTCCAGACAAAGGGAGATTATCTGTATAATTCAATCGGATTCAGGGGAACAGGTGATAATAATGCGGTTTCTCCGTATTGGATTAAAGTGAATTCGTCAGATTCGACAAAGGATGGAAATGCCGGAAACGGAGGTCCTAAGAATACTTTAAATGAAAATGCAACATATGAAGTTACAATAGAAAAACGAAGCGACGGATACTATGCTTCTTATAAAGAAGAAGGCGGCAGTACGGTATATGAAAAGACATTTAAGTCATCAGAGGCGTATCTTACAACCGATAAGGCAGCACAGTTTGGTATTGCGATTAACAGTGCTGATATTACAGTATCGGATATTATGCTTACGGACAGTGAAGGCAATACATTATACGACCAGAACAATGTTAATACGTTCAAACCAACTGTTGTCGGCTCTGATATGCTAAAAGTTACAGGTGTCGGTTCTGTTATGAAAGCAAATCAGAGTGCAAAAGAGGGTTATATTTCCAAAGCAAAGGATACAGAGGGTCTTAACACAAGTTATCTTGTTTTACCTCAGGATGATTCGCTCACATCAATGTCTATGACTTTGAAAGTGACAAATTATTCAATAACAGGACAGGCAGGTAAGACAGCAGGCGTATTTGTCGGAGCATTTAAGACAAGCGGAAGTTATGCGTTTACATCACTCGGTTTCAGGGGATATGATTCAAGTGTTGGAACAGATGCACTTTCAGGTTATTGGACGAAATCAACTGGAAATGCCGGAAACGGTTCACCTAAGTATGAAGTTATTACTAATAATAAATATAATGTGACATTTACAAGAACAGCAAAAGGATACAAGGCAGAATTTGAAAGTCTTCAGAAACCGCTTCTTGTAGATGCGACAGGAAAAGAAACATACAAGGCTTCAAAAGAATTTAAGTGGTCTGACATGACTCTTACCGCAGATGATGCCGTACAGTACGGACTTGCGATAGTCGGTGCCGATGTGGAAATTACGAACTGGGTTGCAAAAGACGCAAGCGGAAAGGTTTTGTATGACCAGAAAGATTTCTATAAAGACGCAGGAACAGCACCTACGGTTACGGGAGTTGAAACGCCTGTTGTATCAGATGACCGTTCATCTATAAGTGTATCATGGACAGGTGAGGGTGCACAGATTGACGGTAAATACCGTGTTGAAGTTTCAGAAAATGACGGTGCATATACAGAACTTGACACAACAGCAGATACAACATATACATATAAGCCTTCAAAATCAGGTTCGTATAAGTTCAGAATTACAGGTGTCTGCGGAGAAACTGTTACTAATTCAATAGAATCACAAAGTGTTAAATATGTTCTTCCTATGCAGTCACCTACGATTGGTGCAAAATCGGGAGATGCTTCAAACACAATTACGTGGAAAGCAGTTACAGAAGCCGTAAGTTATAAGGTTTACCGCTCAGAGAGCAGAAATGATGGCTATACACAGATTGGAACAGCTACAGGTCTTTCATATACGGATACTACGGCAGAAAACGAAGTACCTTATTTCTACAAGGTTACGGCTGTTGGAGCAGATAATGAGAGTAATCCATCATCACCTGTTTCTATTATGGCAACAAAGGGCCATACGGGTGAGTATATGTTTGGCTCAAAGGCAGCAGCTATTAAAGTTGCCGAAAAGTCAAATGATACTGTTACAGAAGGAAATGCAAATATTAAGTTCTCATATAATGAGGCAGGAAATGTCAGCATTACTGTAAACGGCAGTGAACTTACATCAAAGAAAACAGCTGCAAACGAAAGCGTATCGGCTGAAATTCCGCTTGCAGACGGAAGAAATGAAGTAAAGGTTGTATTTACAAGCGAATCAGGCGTTAAGACATATAAGAACTTTAATTTTGTAAAACTTACTGATTATGACATTCTTGTTGATGCCAATGCAGCAGCAAAAGCATCTGCACAGGCTGATGACGGACAGACAAAACCTGTATATGCTACAATAGCTGAAGCGGTTGCGTCAGTACCTGCGGATAACAAAGAAAATGTTGTTATTTTTGTAAAGAATGGTAATTACCATGAAAAGATAACTGTTACTACTCCGTATATTACTATAATTGGTGAAGACAGCGAGAAGACAGTGCTTGAATATAATGTTGCAGCAGGAACGGTAAATCCTGATACCGGAAAGACATACGGAACATCAGGAAGTGCTTCTCTTACTATTGAAAATACAGCAAATAATGTAAGTCTTGAAAATATAACAGTTGCCAATACATTTGATTATCCGAATGAAACAATCGAGGGAAAAATGGCTGTTGCAATGCTTACAAGAGCAGATAAGCTTATATTTAACAATGTAAGACTTACAGGATGGCAGGATACATTGCAGGCAGATGGCGGCAACCGTCAGTATTTCAGAAATTGTTATATTGAAGGAAATGTAGACTGGATATTCGGAAGTGCACAGGCTGTATTTGATGATTGTGATATAGTTGCAAACGGAGATGGTTATGTAACGGCAGCAAGTACGGAAAGTACACGTTTAACAGGATATGTATTTATTAATTCAAGGTTATTAAAAAAGAATTCGTCTGTTGCCGACAATAGGGTGGCACTTGGAAGACCATGGAGATCAAACGCCTGCGTTACATATGTAAACTGCTTTATGGACAGTCATATAAAAACAGCAGGATATACAGACATGGGTGATAATTCATACAAAGCAGCACAGTTCTATGAATATCAGTCATATGGTCCGGGATTTGCAGTAAATACAGACAGAAGACAGTTGAGCAAAGCACAGGGTGAAGCTCTTACGGTAAACGGAGTATTTGCAAGAGAGTCAGGTGCGGGTGCAGCATTTGCCACAGCATGGGATGCACTTGCAACATATGCTGATTTGTCTAAGAATTATATAGCTGAAAATGTAGTTGAACAGGTAGATTTCAAAAAGCTTGATGCGGCTATAAGCCGTGCGGAAGCACTCAGGGAAGCTGATTATAAAGATTTCAGAGCGGTTAAGGCTGCACTTTTAGCAGCAAAAGCACTTGACAGAGAAAATGCAACTCAGGCAGATGCAGATAAGCTTGCAGCAGATATCACCACAGCGATTGCAAATCTTGAGGCAGCAACACCAGACCCAACACCAGGCCCAACGCCGACACCGGACCCAACGCCGACACCGGACCCAACTCCAACACCGACACCGGACCCAACGCCAACTCCAACACCGGGAACAGGTGATTCAAACGGAAACGGCGGAAACAGCCAGGGAACAACAGAAGATAATAATAATGATGAATCTGATAATGAACAGTCTAGGACAGAAGAATCTGTTGCAACAGGTGAAAGAGGCTTCTCATTATGGTATGCATTAAGTGCAGCTATAGCATCACTTGGTGCAGGCTTAGCACTTACAGGCAAAAAACGCAGAAAAGACGAGGAGTAATCAATAATTATACGAAAAAATTATTTGTGTAATCAGCTCTGATGAATAAAAACAATATGCTCCTTTTCGGGCAGGCAAGTGAGGCAACGAAATCACTTAATGCACGGAAAGGGGCATTTATGTTGTGATGAACATAATTTTACAATTTTAAAATAGTCTGAAAATAACACAATTTAAACACAATTAAAAAATAAAAGTGTGCAACGAGATGAAAAATAAAAAAATATCAAAAATATTTCAAAAAAGTGTTGACAAATGCACAGATGGGTGTTACTATACAATTACAAAAAGGAAACAACATAAAACACAATACAAAGTGTCACAGTTGTTAAAAGGAGGTTGATTCCGTTGGAAACAAAAGAATCTAATCCTCAATATGAAAGTGGTAATGCATAGCAGTTCCCCGCAAGAAAGACCTTTACAACATATTGAATAATTAACATCATAATGATAGAGATGATGAACAAGTTAAAGGTTACATAAGCTGGCATTTCATATTGAACATTTACCACACAGTTAATACATAAGGTTTTCTTATTTGTGTAAAGAAACATATAAGAAAAGAATCTATGATTAATACAACTTGAAAGTTTATGATATTAAGCTGATATATTTCTTGAGATATACAAGACGTATATATGGAATATGAATCACATATAATACATAGATTGAGAGAAAATAGTAATCATACTTTTTGAAGATGTAAGGAATGTGAAGAATCCAAGCATACTGAAACTTAGTATTATCACCATTTACAAAAAGTAGTAACTTTCTAAGTATTTATTACGAGGCAGGGAATAAAAAAGTTAAGCTGTTATATACAGCAAAAAAGTTACATTAAGTAACAAAAGTCGATTAGGTTGGAACATAATGAATTCAATCATTTATCGAAAAGGAGAAAAAATTGAATACAGAAGAACAGTGTTAGAAAGGCCGTTATGTAAGAATTTATATAGCGGTCTTTCTTTTTGTTTATTCTTTTTGTTTATCCGATATATGGAAAAAATTTGAGCATGTAAAATTGTGATGTTGAGTGTTTATGAATAAAATTTATTGTACCAGGGAATAATTAAAAAAATAATTATAATAAATGTGAGGGCAGAGAAATGATAGAATCCGATACAATAAAACTTTTACGTGAATGTGATGCAGGTATAAAAATGGGAATAGAATCTATAAATGAGGTGCTTAAATATGTGGATGACAGCAGGCTGCATGATGTATTGACAAAATGCAGAGATGACCATTTAGGGTTACAGGCACAAATACAGGAAATGCTGGATGAATTTCATGATAATGGAAAAGAGCCAAACTCTATTGCAAAAAGTATGTCATGGATAAAGACAAATACAAAACTTATGATGAACGAATCAGATTCAACGATTGCGGGGCTTATGACAGACGGTGGCAATATGGGAGTGAAGTCTCTCAATAAATATCTTAATGAGTATAAGGCGGCAGACGAAAAGACAAAGGATATAGCTAAAAAACTGATAAAACAGGAAGAAAGATTGGTATTTCAAGTTAAAGATTTTTTATAGGTACTATTAAAATATAAACATACTTACTAACAAAAAAATACAGGGAGAGTAAAATAGATTGTGTATTAAGTAATGTTTTCTAAAGTAGAGTAGAATACAGAAGGAAAGAACATGTTTAGGTTTGTTAGAATTATGGAATAAAAAATATGAAAGAAAAGAGCTTAATAAAAGATAAAAAAATAATACTTTAGAAAATTTATAATTATTTTTATCCCCCATTGGTCAATAAGTGGTGTGCTACCTGTCAATAGGACAATAAAAAATAATAAATTTTTGTATCGTCAG
>ENA-OWPB01001364-OWPB01001364.1-human-gut-metagenome-genome-assembly--contig:-NODE-1364-length-22598-cov-16.375283_pt1 | contig 22598 bp, 20 predicted proteins | sample MGYA00248260_ERZ651838 | MGnify/ENA primary metagenome ERZ651838 (study PRJEB26924, sample SAMEA4378304) | human gut metagenome | biome: human gut; feature: human-associated habitat; material: faeces...
CTTTATGGGCCACGGCACCTCTCACACCGCAAAGGTGAGCTACAGCCAGATGCAGGCGCAGATGAACGCTCTGGGCTACAAGAATGTCTTCATCGGCACCGTCGAGGGCGAGCCTGAGGAGACTGCCTGCGAGAACGTCATCGAAGCTGTCAAGGCCGCCGGTTACACCAAGGTCGTCCTGCGTCCCCTGATGGTCGTTGCAGGTGACCACGCCAACAACGATATGGCTGGCGACGACGAGGATTCCTGGAAGAGCCAGTTCGAGGCATCCGGCGAATTCGACTCTGTCGATTGCCAGATCGCCGGTCTGGGTGAGATCGCTGACATCCAGCAGCTCTACGTCGCACACACCAAGGCCGCTGTCGATTCCCTGAACGGCTGATTCTGATTCTATGATTGCCCGGAAAGGAGTGCCTTTTCGGGCAATTTCTTTTCCGTCTGCTTTGAATTCAGGCCATTGCGTGTTATAATCTTTTCTGTAAAATAGACACATCGAGGTATATCATCATGAAACTGAACAATAAATTCGCTCTTCTGCTGGCCGGTGCAATGCTGGCTGGCGCACTCACCGGCTGCGGCGCATCCGGCACCCCGGCCAGCTCTGCCGCTTCCTCCGAGGCTGCGGCTTCCTCTGCCGTGAGTGAGGCAGCTTCCGAACCGGCAGCAGAGGCTGCTCTGCCCGACGGCACCTACGCCGCTGATTTTGACACCGACAGCTCCATGTTCCACGCCAATGAGGCATTCGACGGAAAAGGTGCGCTGACTGTGAAGGAGGGCCGGATGACGCTCCACGTCAGCCTTGTCTCCAAGAACATCGTCAACCTCTACGTCGGCACGGCAGAGGACGCGGCCTCCCACGAGGCCGACTGGCTCCAGCCCACCACCGATGTGGTGAACTACAGCGACGGCACCTCGGATGAGGTGTACGGCTTCGACATCCCGGTGGAGGCACTTGACACGGACTTCTCCGTTGCCATCCTCGGCAAGAAGGGCAAGTGGTACGACCACACCGTCAGCGTCCGCAATGCACAGCCTACGATGAAGGAGGCGCTTGCCGACGGCACCTACACCTGTGACGTGACCCTTGAGGGCGGCTCTGGCCGCGCCACCGTGGAAAGCCCTGCGGCTCTGACCGTGGCCGACGGCAGGATGACCGCCACCATCGTCTGGTCCAGCCCCAACTACGACTATATGCTGGTGGATGGCGAAAAGTATCTGCCCACCAACACCGAGGGCAACTCCACCTTTGAGATCCCCGTCGCGGCTCTCGACACCCCGCTGGATGTGGTGGGCGATACCGTCGCCATGAGCACCCCGCATGAGATCGAGTATACGCTGACCTTTACGCTGAAGTAAACCGCTTCGCAGACTGAGAGGTTTGACCCCATGAAGCGCCGCAATTTCCTGAAAGCCCTGCCTGCCGCCGCCCTCACCCTTGCGGGCTGCGGGCAGCACAAGACCGCCCCGGCCAATACAGCATCCCTCGTGTTCGACCACAGCTATCCGCTGGACTATGCCACCCAGTTTTCCGCCGACTGCTATGAGGGCGGCTATGTGATGATCGACATCCCGGACGCCGGGCGGTTCCTCGTCGTCCCTGAAGGGGCAGCCGAGGTGGACGACCTGCCCGAAGATGTCGTGGTGCTGCGCCGACCGCTGGATCATATTTATCTTGTCTCCACTTCGGTGATGGACCTCTTCGTCCATCTGGACGCCCTGGACAGCATCGCTCTCTCCGGCACGAAGGCCGAGGGCTGGTATGTGGAAGAGGCCAAACAGGCCATGCAGGAGGGCCGCATCGCCTACGCGGGCAAGTACAGCGCCCCGGACTATGAGCGCATCCTTGCCGCCGGCTGCACCCTCGCCATCGAGAACACCATGGTGCTCCACGACCCCGAGGTCAAGGAGCAGCTGGAAAAGTTCGGCGTGCCGGTCCTCGTGGAGCGCTCGAGTTACGAGAGCGGCCCGCTGGCCCGGATGGAGTGGCTCAAGCTCTACGGCATCCTGCTGAATAAGACTGAGATGGCGGAAGAGGTCTTTCGCCAGAAGGTCGAGCAGGTGGCCCCTATCCTCGAGCAGGAGAACACCGGCAAGACCGCGGCCTTCTTCTCCATCACCACGAATAACCTCATCACCGTCCGCCGCACCAGCGACTATGTGGCCCAGATGGTGGAGATGGCCGGCGGCGTCTACATCTTCGACGACCTCGAGGGGGAGACGTCGGCCCAGTCCACCATCAAACTGCCGCTGGAGACGTTCTACGCCCGGGCCAGGGACGCCGACGTCCTCATCTACAACAGCACCATCGAGGGCGTGATGGAGACCCGTGACCAGCTCATCGAAAAATGCCCGATGCTGGCAGATTTCAAGGCCGTCCAGTCCGGCGACTGCTGGTGTACGGCCCAGAGCCTCTTCCAGCAGAGCATGGAGCTGGCCGACCTCATCTCGGATATGAACCTCGTCTTCACCGAGGGCTCGCCCGACCCGGCGTCCCTCCGTTTCTTACAGCGCATCGTATAAAAGGAGCTTTGTCATGACCACCACCCGCCGCCTCAGCCTCGCGTACCTCGCCCTCACGGCGGGGGTCGCGGTGCTGTTTGCACTCAACCTGTTCTGGGGCAGTGTGTCCCTGACGCCCGGCGCGGTGGCGGCGGCTCTGCTGGGCCGGGGCGAAGATGCGCTGGCCGTGGGCATCGTGCTCCAGCTCCGTCTGCCCCGGGCGGTCATGGTCGTGCTGCTGGGCGCGGCCCTCTCGGCTGCAGGCTACCTCCTGCAGACCTTCTTCGCCAACCCCATCGCCGGCCCCTTCGTCATGGGCGTGTCCAGCGGCGCAAAGCTGGCGGTGGCCCTGACGATGGTGGTGTTTTTACAGCAGGGGCTGCTCACCGGCTCGGCCACCCTCATCATCGCCGCCTTTGCAGGCTCGATGGCGGCTATGGCCTTTGTGCTGGTGGTGGCCCGGCGGGTGCCGCGGATGAGCATCCTCGTCATCTGCGGCATCATGATCGGTTATATCTGCTCGGCTGTCACCGACATCGTGGTGACCTTCGCTCAGGACTCCAACATCGTCAATCTCCACAACTGGTCGATGGGCAGCTTTTCCGGCATGACCTGGGCCAACGTGGGTGCAGCGGCCTGCGTGGTGCTGCCCGCGCTGGCGGCGGCGTTCCTGCTCTCGAAGCCCATGGCGGCCTACCAGATGGGCGAGAGCTACGCCAGGAGCGTCGGCGTGCCGGTGCGGGCCTTCTCAACGGCCCTCGTGCTGCTTTCCAGCCTGCTTTCCGCCTGCGTGACGGCTTTTGCAGGCCCCATCTCCTTTGTGGGCATCGCGGTGCCGCATCTGGTCAAGAACCTGCTGGGCAGTGCAAAGCCCCTTTATGTCCTGCCGGGCTGCTGTCTGGGCGGGGCAGCGTTCTGCCTGTTCTGCGACCTCATCGCCCGCAGCCTGTTCGCGCCCACTGAGCTGTCCATCAGCTCGGTGACGGCGGTTTTCGGTGCGCCGGTGGTCATCTGGCTGCTGGTGCGCCGCCAGATACAGGAGGGCCGGGAATGAGCGATCCGAAATTCTACTGCCGCGCCGAGGACCTTGCCATCGGCTACGGCAAAACGCCCCTGATGGAGCACATCGGCCTCGGCGTCGGGAAGGGGACCGTCCTCACCCTCATCGGCCCCAACGGCGCGGGAAAATCCACCCTGCTCAAGACGCTGGCAGCGCAGCTGGCCCCCCAGGGGGGCGCTGTGCTGCTGGACGGCAAAAATCTCGCGGACTACTCCGGCCCGGAGCGCGCCCGCAAAATGGCTCTGATGGTGCCTCACACCCGCCGCACCGAACTGATCACCTGCTTCGAGATGGCGTCCGCCGGGCGCTACCCCTACACGGGGCGGCTGGGCGTCCTCTCGGCAGAAGATAAGCGCCAGGTCCACGCCGCGCTGGCCCTCGTGGGGGCCGAGGCGCTGGCAGGCCGGGACTTCAACCGCATCAGCGACGGCCAGCGCCAGCGCGTCCTGCTGGCTCGGGCCATCTGCCAGCAGCCGGAGCTGATATTATTGGACGAGCCTACGTCTTTCCTTGACATCAAGGGAAAGGCCGAATTGCTGGCCATCCTGAAAAGCCTCGCCCGGGACAAGAAGATGGCCGTCATCCTGAGCCTCCACGAGCTGGAGCTGGCGCAGAAAGTTTCCGACAAGGTCGTCTGCGTCTCGGCAGCGGGCGTCTCGGACGTCATGACGCCGGAAAAGGCCTTTGCCCGGGAAAACATCTGCAAAATTTATGCTCTGACCGATGAGCAGTACGCATTCCTCTACGGCGAAGAAAAAGCGCCGGAGGAAAAGCGCCCGCTCTTTGAGCACTACGTCCGCAGCGGCCAGAAGCTCCTGCGCTGCGGCTATACCACCGGCACCTGTGCGGCGCTGGGCGCGGCAGGCGCGGCACGGTTGCTGCTCACCGGCCGCACCCCCGAGACGGTGGCCCTCCGCACCCCAAAGGGCATCGTGGTGGAGGTAGAGCCTATCTTCTGCCGCCTGTCCGGCGAGGGGGCCGAGTGCGCCATCCGGAAGGACGGCGGCGACGATGTGGACGTGACCACCGGTCTGCCGGTCATCGCCAGTGTCGCCCTCCGGCCCGAACTGGCCGGCGAGGTGCGCATCCACGGCGGTGAGGGCGTGGGCCGGGTAACAAAGCCCGGTCTCGACCAGCCCGTGGGCGAAGCTGCCATCAACCACGTCCCCCGGGCCATGATAAAGGAAGCGCTGGAAAAAGAGGCCGAATCTGCCGGGTACGCGGGCGGCTTTGACGTCACCATCTCCATCGAGGGAGGGGCCGAAACGGCGAAGCGCACCTTCAACCCCCATATGGGCGTGGAAGGGGGCCTCAGCGTCCTCGGCACCAGCGGCATTGTCGAGCCCATGAGCCAGCAGGCCATCCTCGACACCATCCAGCTGGAAATGGGGCAGGCGGCGCTTCGGGCCGGCAGTCCCCGGCGGCTCATCCTTGCCCCGGGAAACTACGGCCTCGACTATCTCCACGAGAAGATGCCCGCCCTGAAGAATATCCCGGTGGTCAAGACCTCGAACTTCATCGGGGATACGATGGATATGGCGGCGGCATCCCACTTCGAAGAGGTGGTGCTGGTGGGCCACATCGGCAAGCTGGTCAAACTGGCGGGCGGCGTCATGAACACCCACTCCCGCACAGCCGACTGCCGCACCGAGCTGCTCTGCGCCCACGCCGCCCTCTGCGGTGCATCCCGGGACGTCTGCGCGGCCCTGATGAACGCGGCCACCACCGACGCCTGCATGGAGATCTTAGACGGAGCAGAGATGAGAGAGCCGGTGCTGTCCAGTCTGCTGGACGCCATCCAGCTCCACCTCGACCGCCGCGCCGCCGGGGCGTTCCGGGTGGGCGCGGTGCTCTTCTCGAATCAATATGGCCCGCTGGGCCAGACCAGAACTGCAAAGGAGCTGCTGGACGAATGGAAAAACGGATAGGCACTTTTTACGGCGTCAGCGTCGGCCCGGGCGACCCGGAGCTCATGACCCTGCAGGCTGTCCGCCGCCTCGAAAACTGCCCGGTCATTGCCGCGCCCCAGACCCCGAAGGGCGGGATGCTGGCGCTGGACATCGCAAAAGGTGCGGTGGAGCTGAGCGGCAAGACCATCCTGCCGCTGCGCTTCGCCATGAGCCTTGACCCGGCGGTGCAGAAAGCCGCCCACATCGAGGCGGCCCGGGCCGTGAAAGAATATCTCGACGCCGGGCAGGATGTCGCCATGCTCAACCTCGGCGACGTGTCCGTCTACGCGACCTTCGGCTACCTGCAGGAGATCTTGGAGGCCGAGGGCTGCAAGACCGTGATGCTCCCCGGCGTGACGAGCTTCTGTGCTGCTGCGGCCCGGCTGGGCCAGTCCCTGACGGGCGGCATGGAGCAGCCGCTGACCATCGCCCCGGGGCGCTGCGCCGCTGAGGTGCTGGCCGCACCGGGCGCGAAAGTGCTGATGAAATCGGGCCATCAGCTGCCCGAGACGCTGGCCGCGCTGGCCGACGCCGGGCTTCTGAGCCGGAGCGCGATGGTCTGTAACTGCGGCCTGCCGAACGAGGAGGTCTGGCCCGACCTGGCCGATTATGACCCGGCCCGGTCGGCGGGCTATTTCGCAACGATTTTGGTGAAGGAGGGGTAAGATATGGTCCATTTTGTAGGAGCCGGGCCGGGTGCGCCCGACCTCATCACCCGGCGGGGTGCAGCCCTGCTGGCCGATGCCGACTGCATCATCTACGCGGGCAGTCTCGTCAATCCGGCCCTGCTGGGGCTGGCAAAGCCCGGTTGTGCCATCTATAACAGCGCCGAGATGACGCTGGAACAGGTGCTGGACACCATCCGTGCCGCCGAAAAGGCCGGCGGAACCACGGTCCGCCTCCACACCGGCGACCCCTGCCTCTACGGGGCCATCCGGGAGCAGATGGACGCACTGGATGCTGACGGCATCCCTTATGACGACACCCCGGGCGTGTCCAGCTTCTGCGGCGCGGCGGCGGCGCTCTGTGCCGAGTACACCCTGCCCAACGTCAGCCAGACCGTCATCATCACCCGGATGGAGGGCCGCACTCCTGTTCCTGAGGCCGAACAGTTGGAAAAGCTGGCTGCTCACGGGGCTACCATGGTCATCTTCCTCTCCATCGGGCTGGTGGACAAAGTCCAGCAGGCCCTTCTCGAGAGCGGTGGCTACCGCCCCGATACCCCTGCCGCCGTGGTCTATAAGGCCACCTGGCCCGAGCAGAAGGTGGTGCGCTGCACCGTCTCCACACTGGCCGAGGAGACCCGCAAAAACGGCATCACAAAGACCGCCCTCATCGTCGTAGGCGACTTTCTGGGCGAAAACTACGAGCGCAGCAAGCTCTATGACCCCGCCTTTACCACCGAGTTCCGGCAGGGGACGGAGGCCGGGCAGTGAGCCGGGCATATCTGGCCTTCACCGCAAAAGGCGAGGCGCTGGTCCGTCGGCTGGCGGAAGCTCTGCCCGGCAGCGTGAGCCGCTGCGGCGGAGACGTGACCCTGAAAGGCTGGACGGAGGAGCATTTTGCACAGGATGAGGCCCTGATTTTTGTGGGAGCTGTGGGCATCGCGGTGCGGGCCATCGCGCCCCACTGCAGGAGCAAGGCCGCCGACCCGGCGGTGGTGGTCGTGGACGAGGGCGGGAACTTCGCCGTGCCGCTCCTGTCGGGCCATCTGGGCGGTGCCAACGCGCTGGCTCGGGCGCTGGCAAAAGCGTGCGGCGCGGTGCCGGTCATCACGACGGCCACCGACGTCAACGGCCTCTTCGCCGTGGACCTCTGGGCCAAGGCCCAGAACTGCGCTGTCCTTGAACCGGAGCGCATCAAGCGCGTCAGCGGTGCCCTGCTGGCCGGGCAGACTGTCCGGTACTGGTCGCCGTGGCCGGTGGCGGGGGAGACCCCCGCCGGAGTGAAAAAGGCTGACGCACCCGAAGCCGCCGACTTCGCCCTGACCCTCACGCCGCAGGGCGAGGCGCTCCACCTCGTCCCCCGCATCGGGGTGCTGGGGGTGGGGTGCCGCCGCGGCACGACGGCCCAGCAGCTGGAAGAAGCCTTTGCAGCGTTCTGTGCCGCGTCCGGTCTCAGCCCGGCGGTGGTCTGCGCAGCTGCCAGCATCGACCTGAAAAAAGATGAGCCGGGGCTTGCAGAGTTCTGCAAAGACCACGGCTGGCCCATCACGTTCTATCCGGCCGACGAGCTGAGGACCGTGCCGGGACAGTTCACCCCGTCGGCCTTTGTGGCAAGTGTCACCGGCGTGGATAACGTCTGTGAGCGCTCGGCGGTAAAAGCCTCGGGCGGGATGCTCCTTCTGCCCAAAACGGCAGGCGGCGGCGTGACGCTGGCGCTGGCCGTCCGCCCCTTTGCACCCGATTGGAGGACAGAGCAATGAGTGAGAGTAAAAAGACCGTGTTCGTCGTGGGGCTTGGCCCCGGCGGCGGACAGTTTCTGACCGTGCAGGCGCAGAGCGCCTTGCAGCAGGCCGAGGTGTTGTGCGGCTATACGGTCTACATCGACCTTGTGCGCCCCCTCTACCCGGAAAAAGAGTGCTACACCACCGGCATGACACGGGAGATCGACCGCTGCCGCTGGGCGCTGGACACCGCCCGGGCGGGTCGGGACGTGGCGCTGGTCTGCTCCGGCGACGCCGGGGTCTATGGCATGGCCAGCCCGCTGCTGGAGCTGGCCGAAGAGTACCCGGACGTCAACGTGGAGGTCGTCCCCGGCCTGACCGCCGCCCTCAGCGGCGGCGCGGTGCTGGGTGCGCCGCTGGCCCACGATTTCTGCGTCATCTCGCTGTCGGACCGCCTCACGCCGTGGGAGGTCATCGAAAAGCGTCTGGCCTGCGCCGCTCAGGGCGATTTCGCACTGGCGCTGTACAATCCCTCGTCCAAGGGCCGCCCGGACTATCTGCGCCGGGCCGTGGACGTCCTGCTGGCGAACGGCAAAGCCCCGGACACCCTCTGCGGCTATGTGCGGAACATTGGTCGGGAAGGGCAGGAAAAGCACATCCTGCCCCTCAGCCAGCTCCGGGACACCGAGGTGGATATGTTCACCACCGTCTTTGTGGGCAACGCCGCCACCCGCGCGCTGAGCGGGCGGATGGTCACGCCGCGGGGGTACCGCCGATGAACGTCGTCGTTTTCAGCGGCACCACCGAGGGGCGGGAGCTTTCCCGCCAGCTGGCGGCGCTGGGCATCGAAGTCACCGTCAGCGTGGCCACCCCGCTGGGGCAGGAAGAGCAGGGGAGCGCCCCCGGCGTCACCGTCCGGTGCGGGCGGCTCCTGCCCGATGAGATGGCCGCGCTCTTAGGGGATGCCGCCCTCTGCATCGACGCTACCCACCCTTACGCAGTGGAGGTGACCAAAAACATCAAAGCAGCGGCAGAGAAGGCTGGGGTAGGATACCTCCGCCTGCTGCGCCCGGCCAGTCCGCTGCCGGAAAACTGTCTCGTCTTTGAGAGCGCAAAGCAGGCGGCCGAGGCGCTGGCTGCAGAAGAGGGGAATCTTCTGCTGGCCACCGGGGCCAAAGAGCTGGCGCAGTTTGCGGCCATCCCGCCCGAGCGGCTCTACCCCCGCGTCCTGCCCACGCTGGAAAGCATCGCGGCCTGCGAGGCGGCGAACATCCCCCACCGCAACATCATCGCCATGCAGGGTCCTTTCAGCTTTGCCCTCAATCAGGCCATGATGGAGCAGTTCCATATCCGCTGGCTCGTCACAAAGGACGGCGGCGCAGCCGGAGGCTTCGACGAAAAAGCCGCCGCCGCCTCTGCCGCCGGGGCGCAGCTGGTGGTCATCCGCCGCCCGCCCGAGCAGGGCGAGACGGCTTCCGAGGTGCTGAAACGCTGCAAGGAGATGATAAGATGAACGTGACACTCATCGGCATGGGTTCCGGCCAGCCGGAGAACCTGACCCTTCAGGGCCTGGCCGCACTGCGGCAGGCTGATCTCATCCTGGGCGCACGGCGTCTGCTGGCAGTTCTGCCTGCCGGCTGCACCGAGAACCGCGCCGCCGCCTACCGCCCCGACGAGGTGGCAGAGCTGCTGCAGACTTCCGGCGCAGAGAACGCCGTGCTGGTCTACAGCGGCGACACCGGCTTTTACTCCGGCGCGTCTGCCATGATGGAAAAGCTGGAGGCCCTCGGCGTTCGCGCCCGGGTGCTGCCCGGCCTTTCCAGCATCCAGCTGCTGGCGGCGGCGCTGGGCCGTCCGTGGCAGGGGTGGAACCTTGTTTCGGCCCATGGCCGCACCTGTGACCCGGTGGCCGAGTGTATGCAGGGCAGACCCACCTTCTTCCTCACCGGCGGCAGCGAAGACCCCGCCACCCTCTGCGCCCAGCTGGCGGCAGAGGGCTTCGGGGACGTGCAGGCTGTTGTGGGCCAGTGCCTCGGCACGCCGGAAGAGAAGATCTTCCGCGGCAGCGTCAAAGAGCTGGCCGCAGGCCGCTTCAACAGCCTGAGCGTCCTTCTCGTGGAGGCGGCGGAGGTGCTGCCCCGCCGCGCCCCGGGCCTGCCGGACGAAGCCTTCGAGCGGGGCGACGTTCCCATGACCAAGCAGGAAGTCCGGGCCGCTGTGCTGGCGAAGCTGGCCGTCCGCCCGGAAGACATCCTGTGGGACGTGGGGGCCGGGACGGGCAGCGTCAGCGTGGAGCTGGCATTGGCCGCGCCCCGGGGCCGGGTCTACGCGGTGGAGTGCAGGCCGGAGGGATGTGCGCTCATCAAAGCCAACCGCGAAAAATTCAGGACCCGGAACCTCGTCCTCGTGGAGGGGCTTGCCCCCGCCGCCCTTTCGGACCTGCCCGCGCCGGACGCTGTCTTCATCGGCGGCAGCAAGGGCAGCCTTGCCGCCATCGTGGACGCCGCGCTGGATAAGAACCCTGACGCCCGCATCTGCGTGTCGGCCATCGCCCTTGAGAGCCTTTCGGCGGCGGTGGCCGCGCTGACGGCCAAAGGCCGGACCGTGCAGGTGAGCCAGATCGCCGTCAGCCGGGCCAGGGCCGTGGGCGGACTGCACCTTATGATGGCCCAGAACCCCATCTACCTCATCACAGGAGAATGACATGATACAGTTTCTGCTGGCGGCGCCCCGCTCGGGCAGTGGCAAGACCACCATGACCTGCGCCCTGCTCATGGCGCTGAAGCGGCGGGGCTGTGCGCCCTGCGCCTTCAAGAGCGGGCCGGACTACATCGACCCCATGTTCCACCGGGCCGTGCTGGGGGTGGAGAGCCGCAACCTCGACCTCTTTTTCTCTGCACCCGAGACGGTGCGCACCCTCTACGCGAAGGGTGCCGCCGGACACGGTGCGGCGGTGTGCGAGGGGGCTATGGGCTTTTACGACGGCCTCGGGGGCGTCAGCGACAGGGCCAGTGCGTGGCATCTGGCCGACACGCTGGATCTGCCGGTGCTGCTGGTGGTGGAGCCAAAGGGTCAGAGTCTGACGCTGGCTGCAGAGCTGAACGGGCTCGTAAACTTCCGCACTCCCAGCCACATCGCAGGCATCCTGCTGAACAACTGCACGGCACGGATGCACGCTCTGCTGGCCCCGATGCTGGAAGAAGAGACGGGTCTGCCGGTGCTGGGCTTTCTGCCGAAACTCCCGGAGGCCGTCATCGGTTCCCGCCATCTGGGCCTCTACACGGCGGCGGAAGTGGAAAATTTACAGCAGAAGCTGGCCCTCCTGGCCGACGCGGCAGAGGAGCACATCGACTGGCCCCGCCTGCTGGCCCTCTGCGAAAAGGAGCCGCCCGTCCTGCCGGTGCAGCCGGAGACGCCTCCGGCCCGCGTCCGCATCGCCGTGGCGCAGGACGAGGCGTTCTGCTTCGCCTACGCCGAGACGCTGGAAGCCTTCCGGGACGCCGGGGCAGAGGTGGTCTTTTTCAGCCCCCTCCGCGACACGGCTCTGCCGGAAAACATCGGCGGGCTGTATCTGCCCGGCGGCTACCCGGAACTTCACGCAAGAGAATTGAGTGAAAATACATCGCTTCTGCGCGAGATAAAGCGAAAAATCGAGTCCGGTCTGCCCACAGCGGCCGAGTGCGGGGGCTTCCTCTATCTGGGGCAGAGCCTCACGGACGCCGAGGGGCAGAGCTGGCCGATGGTGGGCGTTTTGCCGGGCGAAGCAAAAGATGCCGGACGTCTCGTCCGCTTCGGCTACGCCGCGCTGAGCGCAGACTCGGACAGTATGCTCTTCCGGGCCGGGGAGAGCTTTCCCATCCACGAATTCCACCACTGGGATTCCACCGCCAACGGCGTGGCTCTCGCGGCAAAAAAGCCGGTGGGCGGCGCAGAGTGGCGGTGCGGATCTGTAAACGAGCATTTCTATGCGGGCTTCCCGCATTTGTACTGGGCGGGTACGCCCCTGCCGCAGCGCTTTGCCGCCGCGGCTGAAAATTACAGGAGAGACCATGACTGAGACAGAACTCGCCGCCCTCTGTGCGGCCATCACGCCGCCGGACGAAGCCGCCCGGGCGGCGGCGCACGCCCACTGGGCCAGCCTTGCAAAGCCGCTGGGCGGGCTGGGCGAATTGGAAACGACCATCGAGGACGCCGCCGCCCTCACCGGCAGCGCAAAGCTGGATATTTCCCGCCGGGCGGTGCTGGTGCTCTGCGCCGATAACGGTGTGGTGGCCCAGGGCGTCAGCCAGACCGACAGCAGCGTGACCCGCGCCGTGGCTGAGAACCTCGCCGCCCGCCGCACCAGCGTCTGCCGGATGGCACAGACCGCCCGGTGCGAGGTGGTGCCGGTGGATATGGGCATCGCGGGCGACCCGGTCCCGGGCGTCCTCGACTGCCGCATCGCCCCCGGCACAGCGGACTTCACCCTCGGCCCGGCTATGAGCAGGGCTGAAGCTGTGGAGGCCATCGGCAGGGGCATCCGGCTGGTGCAGGAGCAGAAGAAAGCGGGCGTCGGCCTGCTGGCTACCGGTGAGATGGGCATCGGCAACACCACGACATCCAGCGCCGTGGCCGCTGTGCTGCTGGGCCAGCCCGTCGAAGTGATGACGGGCCGGGGCGCGGGCCTTTCGGACGAGGGACTTGCCCGGAAGATCGACGCCATCCATCGCGGCATCGCAAAAAATCAGCCCGACTCTGCCGATGCACTGGACGTGCTGGCAAAGCTGGGCGGTTTCGATATTGCCGGGCTCTGCGGCATCTTCCTCGGCGGTGCGCTGGAAGGTGTGCCGGTGCTGGCCGACGGTTTCATCAGCTGTGTGGCGGCGCTTTGCGCTGTCCGGTTCTGCCCGGCAGCGGCCAAGGCTGTTTTTGCAAGCCATTGCTCCACCGAGCCGGCCGCAAAGCTGGTGCTGGACGCTCTGAACAAAAAAGCCCTCATCACGGCGGGCCTGCATCTGGGCGAAGGCACCGGCGCGGTGGCTGCCATCCCGCTGTGGGACATGGCGCTGGCCGTCTACAATGGCTGTTATTCCTTTGAAGAGGGCGGCATCGAAGCCTACACGCCGCAGGGAGGCGAAGGATGCTGACGCTGGTGCTCGGCGGCGCGGCCAGCGGCAAGAGCGCCTACGCCGAGAGCCTTGTGCTCAAGACCGGCCTGCCCCGCTATTACCTCGCCACCATGCAGGTCTGGGATGCCGAGTGCGCCGCCCGGGTGGAAAAGCACCGGAAAATGCGGGCGCAAAAGCAGTTCGAAACGCTGGAATGCCCGCTCCACCTCGACCGTCTGGCTCTGCCCGGCCGGGGGACCGTCCTGCTGGAAGACCTCGGCAACCTCGTCGCCAACGAGCTTTACAGCCCCGGCGGGGCAGGAAAGCACACCGCCGAGGCCGTTTTGGCCGGGCTGGAACGCCTCGCCGCCGGGTGTGATCACCTTATCGTCGTATCGAACGAGGTGTTCAGCGGCGGTGCCGACTACGCAGGCGACACCGACCAGTATCTGCTGGCGCTGGCGCAGGTGAACAACGCCTTCACCGCCCGGGCGGACAACGTCTGCCGGGTGGTCTGCGGCCTGCCGGTGTACTACAAAGGGGGAGAAAAGCTGTGACTGTTTTGCAGACCATCGCGGTGGCCTTTGCGATGTTTTCGGCCCTGCCGGTGCCGCAGTTCGAGTGGAACGAAAAAAATATGCGGTACGCCATGTGTGCCTTCCCCCTCATCGGGCTGGTGTGCGGCGGGCTGTGGTGTCTCTGCGGCGTCCTGCCCCTGCCGGGGCTGGCCCGGGCGGCGGCGTTCTGCCTCGTGCCGGTGGCCGTCACCGGCGGCATCCATCTCGACGGCTATGCCGACACTTCGGACGCCCTCTCGAGCTACGGCGACCGCGAAAAAAAGCTTGAAATTCTGAAAGACTCCCACTGTGGGGCCTTCGCTGTCATCCGGCTGTGCTGCTACTTTGTGGCCTACTTCGGCCTCTGCGGCAGTGTGCGGTTCACACCCCGGGCGGGCCTGTGCTGGACGCTGGCGCTGGTGCTGGAGCGGGCGCTGTCGGGCTTTGCCGTGGCGACGTTCCCGCTGGCGAAAGACACCGGCCTCGCCCACACCTTCGCCACAGCGGCCGATCAACAGACCGTCCGCCGCTTCCTCTGCGGCCTGTCGGCTCTGCTCATCCTAGCGCTGACGGCGCTGGGCGGCGGCGGGCTGGCGGCGGCGGCGCTTCTGGCACTGTGGCGCTATTATTTCGTGGCCAAAAGGCAGTTTGGCGGCATCACCGGCGACCTGGCCGGGTGGTTTTTACAGCGGGCCGAGCTGTGGATGCTGGCGGCGCTGGCCGTCAGCCAGTGGGGAGGAGTGCTGTAAATGATGTTCATCACAGGGCCGCTCTACAGCGGCAAGCGCACCTTTGCACGGAACTTCCGGGGCAGCATCATCGCCGATGTGCAGGACGCCGCCGCCGAGACTCAGACCCCGGAGCAGCTCGAAACGCTGGCCCGGGAGCTGGCGGAATATGATATTGTCATCGCCACCGAGGTCGGCGGCGGTGTTGTCCCGATGGATGCTGAGGAGCGCGCCGGGCGGGAGGCCGCCGGACGGCTGGCCTGCCTGCTGGCAGAGCGCGCCGACTGCGTGGTGCAGATGTTCTGCGGCATCCCGACGGTATTGAAAGGAGAATTACCCCAATGTTGATTTATCTGCTGCGTCACGGCCTGACCGAATACAACGCCCAGAAGCGCTATCAGGGCCAGCGCGACATCCCGCTCTCGGCGGAGGGCCTGAGCCAGCTGCGCCGGGCCGACATCGACCCGAAGGTGGTCTATATCACCCCGCTGCAGCGGACGGCCCAGACGGCCCGGGTGCTCTTCCCGGAGGCAGAGCTCGTGGTCGTGAAAGACCTGCAGGAAATGTGCTTCGGCAGCTTCGAGGGCAAAAACTACGTCGAGATGGAGCACGACGCCGATTATCAGGCGTGGGTGCAGGCCAACTGCGAGAGCAAATGCCCCGATGGTGAGCGGAAGGACGACTTCTCGAACCGCATCTGCAGCGCCTTCTCTGCTCTGGTGGACAAGGCGCTGGCCGACGGCGAAGAGCTGCTGGTCATCCTGGCCCACGGCGGCACCCAGATGGCGGCCATGGAGCGGTACGCCCTGCCTAGGCGCGATTATTATGCGTGGTGCGGCCCCAACGCGGGCGGCTATGTGCTGGATGCCGCCGACTGGGCCGAGAAGCGCCAGCTCCATCTCGTGAAGACCGTGCAGTATACGAAAGACGCGGAGGCCGGCGTATGATGACCGCCTGGGCTGTGCTGGGAGGCTTCGTGCTGGATGCCATTTTCGGCGACCCGGCGTGGCTGCCCCACCCGGTGGTGTACATGGGAAAAGCCATCTCCCGGCTGGAAAAATTCCTCCGCGCCCGCCTGCCCAAAACGCCTCAGGGCGAGCTGCTGGGCGGTGCAGTGGTGGCGTTCTGTCTGCCGGTGGGGACGCTGCTGTTCACGGGCCTTGTCTGCTGGGGCGCGGCGATGCTTCACCCGCTGCTGGGGCTGGCCGTCCAGATGTTCTGGTGCGGGCAGGCGCTGGCCGCGAAGGGGCTGGCGCAGGAGAGCATGAACGTCTACCGTGAACTGGTAAAAGACGACCTGCCCGCCGCCCGGAAGGCTGTGAGCCGCATCGTGGGCCGCGACACTGAAGCCTTGACTGCCGAGGGCGTGACCAAAGCGGCGGTGGAGACGGTGGCCGAGAACGCCAGCGACGGCGTCATTGCGCCTTTGCTTTATATGCTGCTGGGCGGTGCGCCGCTGGCCCTGACCTACAAGGCCATCAACACCATGGACAGTATGCTGGGCTACAAAAACGAAAAATATCTCTATTTTGGCCGTGCGGCGGCAAAGCTGGACGATGTGGCGAACTATATCCCGAGCCGTCTGGCGGCGCTGCTCTGGATCATGGCGGCGGCGTTCACCCGCAATGACGCCAAGGGCGCGTGGCGCATCTGGCGGCGGGACCGCCGCAATCACGCAAGCCCCAACAGCGCCCAGACTGAGAGCGCCTGCGCGGGCGCGCTGGGCGTTCAGCTGGCCGGGCCGGCCTACTATTTCGGCGAGTATTACCCGAAGCCCACCATCGGCGACCCGCTGCGGCCCATCGAGCCGGAGGATATTCTGCGGGCAAATCGGATGATGTATGTAGCCAGCGGGTTTGCGCTGGCGTTTGGATGTGCGATACGGGGGTTCTTGGGATGAAACAACTGGTCCACGGCGGTGACTGGATGAGCTATCGCGAACGCTTTGGCCGCGACGCGCTGGATTTTTCGGCGAACGTCAGCCCACTCGGTCTGCCCGAAGGGGTGGCGCAGGCCATCCGGGACGCACTGCCTCTGGCCGACCGCTACCCCGACCCCCTCTGCCGTACCCTGCGGGCGGCGCTGAGCCGGGCCGAGGGTGTGCCGCAGGAGCATATCCTCTGTGGCAACGGCGCGGCGGACCTCATCTTCCGGCTGGTCTGGGCCGTAAAGCCCCATAAGGCGCTGGTGACAGCCCCGACTTTTGCCGAGTACGCCTCTGCATTGGATACGGTGGGGTGCGAAGTGAAACGCTTCTTCCTCGATGAAACGAATGATTTCGCCCCGACGGACGCCCTCGTGGACGCCGTGGACGAGAGCATCGACATGGTGTTCCTCTGCCAGCCGAACAATCCGACGGGGCAGCTGGCCTCACCCGAGCTGGTGAAAAAGCTGCTGCGCCGGTGCGGGGAGTGCCGCACGATTTTGGCCGTAGATGAGTGCTTCCTGGACTTTCTGCCCGACGCCGACGGATGGACCGCGAAGCCTCTGCTGGAAAGTGGGAACCTCGTCATCCTGAAAGCTTTCACCAAGCTCTACGGCATGGCCGGCGTCCGGCTGGGTTACTGCCTCTGCGGCGACGAAACGCTTCTGGAAAAAATGCAGACGGCGGGCCAGCCGTGGGCCGTGTCCAGTCTGGCGCAGGCGGCAGGCGTCGCGGCCCTGAAAGAAACCGCTTATGTGGACGAAGTGCGCGCCCTTATCGCCCGGCAGCGGCCCGTTCTGACGGCGAGCCTGCGGGCGCTGGGCCTGAGGGTCATCGATGGAAAGGCGAACTATCTGCTCTTCCGCGCGCCCGCCGACCTGAACGAGAGGCTTCGCCCGCTGGGAACACAGGTGCGCAGCTGCGCGAATTATCCGGGCCTTGGGCCGGAGTGGTACCGCACGGCGGTGCGCACGGCCCCCGAGAACGCCCGGCTGCTGGAACTTATGAAAGAGGTGCTGGGATGAGCAGGGCAAAATGCATCATGGTGCAGGGTACGATGAGCGGTGCAGGCAAAAGCCTGCTCTGCGCGGCGCTCTGCCGCATTTTTGCGCAGGACGGCCTGCGCGCTGTGCCGTTCAAGAGCCAGAACATGGCTCTGAACAGCTTCGTCACCAAAGACGGCCTCGAGATGGGCCGGGCGCAGGTGGTGCAGGCGCAGGCCGCCGGTGTCGAGCCGGACGTGCGGATGAACCCCATCCTCCTGAAGCCCAGCAGTGACGTGGGCAGTCAGGTCATCGTCAACGGCGAGGTGCGGGGCCAGATGAAAGCGTCGGAGTATTTCCGCACGAAACGGCAGCTGGTGCCGGACATCCTGAAGGCATATGACAGCCTCGCCGAGGAGGCTGACGTCATCGTCATCGAGGGCGCGGGCAGCCCGGCAGAGATCAACCTCAAGAGCGAGGACATCGTGAACATGGGCCTCGCCGAGATGGTGGACGCGCCGGTGCTTCTGGTGGGCGACATCGACCGGGGCGGCGTGTTCGCCCAGCTTTACGGCACGGTGGAGCTGCTGGAAGAAAAAGAACGCCGGCGCATCAAGGGACTCGTCATAAATAAATTCCGTGGAGACGTAGAAATTCTGCGCCCCGGCCTTTCGATGCTGGAAGAAAAGACCCATCTGCCCGTGGTGGGCGTCGTACCATACCTGAAGGTGGACATCGAGGACGAGGACTCCCTGAGCCAGCGCCTCGAGATGCGGGACGGCAAAAAGCCGCTGGATGCGGCTATCATCCGTCTGCCGCATCTGTCCAATTTTACGGACTTCATGCCGCTGGAACAGCACCCGATGCTGGGTGTGCGGTATGTTTCGAACGCTCATGAGCTGGGCGCACCCGACCTCATCCTGCTGCCGGGGACGAAAAACACGGTGGACGACCTGCTCTGGCTGCGGCAGTGCGGGCTGGAAACGGCTCTGCTCAAGCTGGCCGCGAAAGGCACACCGGTGCTGGGCGTCTGCGGCGGCTACCAGATGCTGGGCCAGACCCTCGACGACCCCACCGGCAGCGAGAGCGGCCGGCAGCAGACTCTGCGGGGGCTGGGTCTGCTGCCCACCCGGACCGTGTTCAGCGAGCAGAAGCGCCGTGTACAGGTCAAAGCGACCGTTGCCGCCGCCCCCTTTGCGGGTGCAGAGTTGGAAGGCTACGAGATACACACCGGCGTGACCGAGGCTGAGGGCGAACCTTTCGCCCACTACCCCGACGGAGGCCGGGAGGGCTGCGTGCAGGGCAATGTGTTCGGCACCTACCTCCACGGTCTGTTCGACACTGGCACGCTGACCGAGGCGCTGGCGGGCTGGCTCTGCCGCCGGAAGGGCATCGGCCCCTCCGACGCGGCCCTCATCCCGATGGAAGAGTACCGCTGCCAGCAGTTCGACATCCTGGCCGACGGTGTGCGCGGGGCGCTGGATATGGACGCGGTGTATGCCGCGATGGGAATGGAGAAGCGCTGAATGGAACAGGGACTTTTGCATCTGTACTGGGGCGACGGAAAGGGGAAGACCACCGCCGCTATGGGTCTTGCGCTCCGTGCGCTGGGGTCCGGGAAGCGGGTGGTCATCGTCCAGTTTTTGAAGAGCGGGAACAGCGGCGAGATACCGCTTCTGGCCCAGCTTGGCGCGGAGATCTACCGGGGTAAGGCCGGGCAGAAATTCGTCTTTCAGATGACGCCGGAGGAAAAGGCCGCGACCCGGGAACTGCAAAACCAGAACCTCGCCGCCTCCATGGCACAGCCTGCCGACCTGCTGATACTGGACGAAGCCGGGAGCGCAGAAGAGCTGGATATGGTGAACGTCGATCTATTAAAAAAGGCCGTTCTGGAGCGGCCTGCTGGGTGTGAGTGCGTCCTGACGGCCCACACGCCGCCCCAGTGGATGCTGGACGCCGCCGACTACTCCACCGAGATGAAATGCCACCGCCACCCCTACCAGAAGGGGATAAAAGCACGAAAGGGGATAGAATATTGACGCCGCAGCATCATTTGCCTGCTGACATTGAGCGGACGAGCTTCCACATCATCACCGAAGAGCTGGAAATGATGGGCATGACCCCACCGCCCGAGCACGAAGCCGTGGTCAAGCGGGTCATCCACACCACCGCCGACTTCGACTATGCGCGGAATCTCCACTTCACCCCCCGCGCGGTGGAGCAGGCCGTCAAGGCCCTCCACGCCGGGGCCGTCATCGTGACCGATACAAACATGGCGCTGGCTGGCATCACCAAGCCCGGTCTGGAGAAGCTGGGCGGCACGGCCTGCTGTTATATGGCTGACCCCGAGGTGGCCGCCGCCGCAAAAGAGGCTGGCACCACCCGGGCCGTCGCAGCGATGAAAAAGGCAGCGCAGGAGCATCCCGGGGCCATCCTTGCCGTCGGCAACGCGCCCACGGCTCTGCTGACGATCGCAGAACAAATCGAAAGCGGCCTGCGGCCCGCACTGGTCATCGGTGTGCCGGTGGGCTTCGTGAACGTGGTGGAGAGCAAGGAGCGGCTGTTCGCCGTCTGCGAAAAGTACGGCGTACCCGCCATCGTGGCGATGGGCCGCAAGGGCGGCAGCAATGTCGCCGCGGCCATCTGCAACGCCCTCATCTACTCTGCCGCCGAGATGCTCGACCCCTCGGCCAGAGGATGGAAATAAGAGTTATGACTGTAAAGGCTTCCCCTCGCGGGAAGCTTTTCTTTTACACCGTCGCCAGCACGGCGAGGATGCTCTGCCAGCGCGGATTCTCGACGGCGGGCGCACGGCGGACGGGCCGGGACTGTACAGGCTGAGGCCGCGGGGCCGTCTGGGGCAGGGGAGAGAGGAGCGCGGCCTGCCATGCGGCGGCAAGCTGCATGGCCTCTGGGCAGCTCTGCAGGGTGCGGCGCTCTGCCCCGGCGAGGTAGTCGCCCAGCCAGCAGAGGATGGCTGCGATGTTCAGCTGTTCGGCGGCGCGGGTGCTCCAATAGCTCCAATGGGCGGGACGGCCCACGAACCGCTCCACCGTGATGAGCGCACCCTCCCGGGCGGCAGAGGGGGCGACGGCCCCACAACCACCGGCAGTATGGGCCAGAACGTCCAGAATGCGCGCCATCCGGCCGCTGTCGAGGGCGTCGTCCCGGACAAAGGCGGAGAAATCCGTCTGAGCCAGCAGACCGTCGGCGGTGGCGGGGAAGCTCCCCGTCAGCTCGCCCGAGGCGTTGTGGCAGCTCTGCCAGCCTTTGCGGACGAGCTGGAAATTCAGCTTCTGACGTCCCATCGTGGAATAGAACACCCGGGCCTTGCCGCTGACCGGCTCCTGCCGCAGCTCGAGATAAGCGTCTGCGCCTCCGAGGTCTTGGACCTTGACGCTGAGCACAAGGCGGTACTCAGGCTTCTGGCTGGACATGGCAAGATGCATCTCTTCAAAATAACGTGCGGCATCCATAGCGGTTCTCCTTCCTGTGGGCGCGGGGTGGTGTGTAGGTGTGCGGCCCTTTGTTGGTTGTAGTATATCATAAATTGCGCCAGAATACAACTATAAGTTTGCAAATAAACCAAAAAACTTTTTGATTCTTCTGCAATGCAAAACAAGATGGTTGTGAGCGACAACGAAAATACGGGGCCGCTGGCAGCAGATACAACTGCACAGCGGCCCCGTACATTATTATGATTCAGTCGCCCAGCTCCCGTATCTCGTTCTGGATGAGTCGGCCTGCGGCCCGGGCCAGCTGGTCCATACCCCGGATGCGGGCCATGTTCTTGCCGTAGATGCGGGAGGCGTCGGCGGCGCTGGCGTCTTCGCCCATAAAGACGGCGGAGACCCGCAGACCCTTCCGCTGCAGCGCCCGCACCTCGGCGGCGGCGTCCTCCACGCCCGCGCTGCCGCCGTAGTCGCGGCCCAGCGGGTCATCGGGGGAGGGCGGGATGCGGCGGCTGTCGTTGGGGGAGGCGTCCGTCAGGAGAATGAGCAGGTGACGCGCGGCGGGGCCGGGGTCGAAGTCGATGAGGTCGCCTGCGGCCCGCAGAGCCAGACCGTCCCGGTTCCAGCCCGAGGCGAAATACTGGCAGATGCCCTGTAAGCTCTTCTCCTTGAAGCCCTTGAGCACCCGCAGGACGGTGTAGCCCCGCAGGCTGGAAAAGCAGCTCACCCGCACCGGGATGCCGCAGGCCGCGAGGCTCTGGGCGAGGATAGACCCCTGCGCCGCGATGACCTCCTGACAGTGGAGGCGGGAAGCCGAAGCGTCCAGCAGAAGGTCAACGGTGAAGGACGGGTGGTTCTCTTCCTCCGCACAGCGGAACACCCGGTCGTCGTCCATGACGGTGCGCCAGACCCGCTCCGGGTCGAGATTACCGCTGCGGGCGACCCGGGCGTTGGGCTGCTGGTGGACGAGGATGCAGTTGCGTATCTGTTCGGTCAGCCGCAGCACGACGCTGCGGTGAAGCTCGAGATTTTTCGAATAGTACGCCCGGTTCCGCTCAGCCTGAAGCTGGGCCTGTTCGGCCAGGTGCTTTGCCTCGGGGGTAGGGGCCTGCTCCGGGCTGGGGACGCCGGAGGCAAACCAGAGGTGACATCCCAGATGCTCCCCGGTGCAAAGCTCCTGCTCGGCCTTCCGCAGCCGTTCGGGCGGGTAGAGCGACCGGCCAAAGCAGCTTTCGATGTAGGCGCGGTCTTCCTCGGCGCGCTGGCGCAGGGTGATGTGGGCCAGCCGCTTGTCGGCGTGGATGCCGCTGCCGGAGGCGTCCACCGAGCCGGAATGCTCCACCGTCACCCGGTCGGTCTTTATCATCTGGGTGGGCATGGTGCGGGTCATGAGGGACGCCAGCAGACCGTCCAGATGGAGATGCAGCCCGGCCTTCTGATGCACCGTGCCGTTGAACAGCTCGAATTTGGCGTAGACGGCCAGCAGTGCGGCTTTCAGCTCGTCCGGCTTCGGGGACGTCTCGGGACTGAGGGCGGCGTCGAGATCCTTTTCGTAGGGGGTCATGACCGGCGGCGTGCGCCCCTGCACAGCCCGCCAGCGCGCGGCCTGCATGGAGTAGACCAGCTGGTTCTTCGCCATCCACTCCTGCCGCGAGAGCTTGTACTGGATGCCGAAAAAGTAGTCCGCATGGGCGCGGCGGAGAGCCGAAAGCACCGGGCGGCGGGGCAGTTCCAGCGCGTAGACCGCGCTCTCGAGGTAGAGCCAGGTCAAATCGTCCAGCATGGCCTGCCGGATGTCGCCCTCCCATGCGTCAAAGAGGCTGCGCACCAGCTCGTCGCCGTAGTATTTGTGGACCAGCCCCACGACGCAGTTCATGTAAAAATCAATGGTGCCGTCGGTGTTCCGGGCGAGGAACAGCGGCTCGAAGCCGTAGGCTCCTGCCGCCGCCCACACCTGATTGGCGGCCCGCCGC
>ENA-OWPB01001365-OWPB01001365.1-human-gut-metagenome-genome-assembly--contig:-NODE-1365-length-22583-cov-8.649636_pt1 | contig 22583 bp, 24 predicted proteins | sample MGYA00248260_ERZ651838 | MGnify/ENA primary metagenome ERZ651838 (study PRJEB26924, sample SAMEA4378304) | human gut metagenome | biome: human gut; feature: human-associated habitat; material: faeces...
CGTGGAAGCTGAAATCAGGTGGGAAATATTATGTGATCCGCAGTGGTTCATCACTCATTGCATTTCGAATTCCGGCGCAGGATTCTCAGAATTACTGTGGGTTCCAGATTGTGGCGTCCCATAGCGATTCTCCGAGCTTTAAGATTAAAACAAATCCGGAAATGAACGTGGAAGAACATTATGTAAAATTGAATGTTGAAAAATATGGCGGTATGCTCTGTGCACCGTGGTTTGACAGACCACTGTCTGTGGCAGGGCGTCTGATCGTAAAAGAAAATAACAGACTTGTCACGAAGCTGGTCAACGTAGACCGGGATTTGGTCATGATTCCGAATCTGGCTATTCATATGAACCGGGAGGCAAATAAAGGCTACGATTATAACATACAGAAAGATATGCTGCCACTTTACGGCTGCGGCGAAGCAAAAGGAAAATTTATGAAGCAGATTGCAGAGGCGGCAAATGTAAAAGAGGACACAATTCTTGCAAGTGACCTGTTCCTTTACAATCGCATGAAAGGAAGCATCTGGGGAGCTTGCGAAGAATTCATTTCCAGTCCGAAGCTGGATGATCTTCAGTGCGCATTTTCTTCATTAGAAGCTTTCTTGCAGTCTGAAGAACCTTTGCCATCGGAAAATGTACAGGCAAATGAACAAAGCGAAGTCGATGGAAAAAATGTAATCAATGGAAAAAGTATCCCAGTTCACTGCGTATTCGATAATGAAGAAGTCGGAAGTGGGACAAAACAAGGAGCTGCATCTACATTTCTTGCAGATACACTGATTCGGATCAATCATGCCATGGGACGGGACGAGGCCGGATACAGGCAGAGTATTGCCAACAGCTTTATGCTTTCAGCAGATAATGCTCATGGCGTACACCCGAACCATACCGACAAGGCATGCCCGACGAATCGGCCATATCCGGGAAATGGCGTGGTCATCAAGTACAGCGCCAATCAGAAATATACTACCGATGCAGTATCAGCAGCGGTGTTTGAGGAAATTTGCAACCGGGCAAATGTACCGTATCAGATCTACGTGAACCGTTCCGATATACTGGGAGGTTCCACACTCGGGAACATTTCCACGACACAGGTACCAGTCAACACAGTAGACATCGGACTGGCTCAGCTCGCCATGCATTCCCCATATGAGACAGGAAGCGTGAAAGACACAGATTACATGATCCAGGCTATGAAGACATTTTTTGAAGCTTCCGTGCGACAGACCGAAGATGGATATGAGATTATTTCTCGTTGAAAGAAGTAAAATTTTATAATAGTTATTATGTAAACTAATAAATTGACAAAGGAGCGGTTTTTTATCTGATTGAGATGGAAGAACCGCTTTTAAAATATAGCTTTTTAAAATGTGGTATGCTATCATGAAAATGTTGTCTTTATACATTACAGGAACGAAAGGGGAACATCATGTTAGAAAAAGTATTTAAACTTAGCGAAAACAAGACTGACGCGAAAACAGAAATACTTGCCGGAATCACAACATTTATGACAATGGCATATATTCTTGCGGTCAATCCAAGCATACTCTCAGCAACAGGTATGGATTCAGGAGCTGTATTTACTGCCACTGCTCTGGCAGCATTTATCGGAACACTGCTCATGGCAATCTTTGCAAACTATCCATTTGCACTGGCACCTGGTATGGGACTGAATGCATATTTTGCATACACAGTCGTATTAGGAATGGGATATAGCTGGGAATATGCACTGACAGCCGTATTTGCAGAAGGAATCATCTTTATTCTTTTGTCTGCAACAAATGTACGAGAAGCTATTTTCAATGCAATCCCACAGAATTTAAAAGCAGCCGTCAGCGTAGGAATCGGACTGTTCATCGCATTCATCGGACTTCAGAATGCAAAAATTGTAATCGGAGGATCTACACTGCTTCAGTTATTCTCCGTAGATAAATATAACGAAGTAAACGGAGTATCCGCGTCATTTAACGATGTAGGAATCACAGTACTCCTTGCAATCATCGGAATTATCGTCACAGGAATTTTAGTAGTAAAGAACATCAAAGGAAATATCCTCTGGGGAATCCTGATCACATGGCTGCTCGGAATCATCTGCCAGTTTACAGGACTTTATGTACCAAATGCAGATCTTGGATTCTATAGCCTGTTGCCAAATTTCAGCAACGGATTATCCATTCCAAGTCTGTCACCAATCTTCTGCAAACTGGACTTCAGCGGAATCTTCTCCCTGAACTTTATAGTCATCCTGTTTGCATTCCTGTTCGTAGACTTATTTGATACGATTGGAACACTGATCGGAGTATCCGCAAAAGCAGACATGCTCGACGAGAACGGAAAACTTCCAAGAATCAAAGGCGCACTTATGGCAGACGCAGTCGCAACAACAGTCGGAGCCGTAATCGGAACATCAACAACAACAACATTTGTAGAAAGCGCATCCGGAGTATCCGAAGGAGGAAGAACCGGACTGACAGCCGTAACAACAGCAATCCTGTTCGGATTGTCACTGTTCCTGTCACCAATATTCCTTGCAATACCATCTTTCGCAACAGCACCGGCACTCGTAATCGTAGGACTTTACATGCTCACAAACGTAACAAACATTGACTTTAACGATATGTCAGAAGCCATTCCTTGCTACGTGTGTATCATCGCAATGCCATTCTTCTATAGCATTTCCGAAGGAATCTCCATGGGAGTTATCACATACGTGGCCCTCAATTTGATCACAGGAAAAGCAAAAGAAAAAAAAGTCAGCATACTCATGTACGTGCTGGCGGTATTGTTTATTTTAAAATATGTATTTTTATAATAGAAAAAATGAGGATGGGATTCGATGGAATCCCATCCTCATTTTTTTTTCCTCTTTTAAAAAGTAGTTTGATAGATAAAATAATATAATAGAGAAAAACAATATGTGTCTTTATATATGCGAAAAAACGATTTGCCAGAAACATACCGGGGGGGGGTAAAATGAAGCTATTGAACTAATTACAATTTTGATATGAAAACAAAGGAGGAAAAAAGGTGAAAAGAAAATTAATTTCTATGATGTTGGCAGTGGCTATGGTAGCATCTATGGCAGTGGGGTGCGGAAGTAAATCTGAAGATACTGGTACATCTACAGACAAAACTGCAGAAGCATCAACTGAGAGCAAGGGAGGTACTTTTGTAGTACCAATTACGGGGAATGGTATTACAAGTCCAACACCATATGCACCGTATGGAAGTGATGATTGGCTGATGGCTAGTACTCCATGCTTTGATCCATTATTTATTGTTAGTAATGAAGGAACAAGATGGTATCTCGCTAAGAGTGTTGACCCGACATCTGATGATGGATGCCATTATCAAATGAAGTTAAATGAAGGAATGACATGGCATGATGGAGAGTCAATTACTGTAGATGATGTAATTTTTACGATTGATGTTATCAAAGATCCAGTGAATGGTGCAACGTCAAACTGCATTACTTATGACGGACAAACAATTGAAGTTGAGAAAGTTGATGATTTAACACTGAACATTACATTACAGAAACCATTTAGTGGATTTGAGTCAGAGTTTGGACGTTTACAGGTACTTCCAAAACATGTATTTGATGGAAAGACAAATGTCAGCGAACTGACAGAGGAAGCTAATAAAGGTATTGGTTCTGGTCCATTCAAACTTAAAGAATACAATGAGGGTGAAAGCATTGTATATGAAAGATATGATGACTATTACAGAGGCCAGGCAAGTCTTGATGAAGTTGTTATCAAATTTATGCCAGATGAGAGTGCTCAGGAAGCAGCACTTCAGAGTGGCGAACTCTCTATGATGAGAATTACAAACCAGACTAAATTAGACAAGTATGAAAAAGATGATGACTATACTGTTTACAATATTCCGGAAGGAAGATTGAATTATTTAGCATTTAACTATCAGAGTGAAATCATGAAAAATGAAGATGCTAGAAAAGCAATTTGCCTTGCACTGAATGATGAAGAAATTGTAAAAGGTGCTTATGGTTCAGAAGAGATGGCCACAGTAGCAACGAACTTCTGCTCACCTCAGAACTTGTATTACAATGATGAGATGAAAGGTTATCAGCAGAATATTGCAGAGGCAAAAAAATTAGCTAAGAGTTCAGGCCTTACAGAAAAGACTCTTCATTATATTTATTTCCAGCAGAGACCTAACATGAAAGAGACAGCACAGATTGTACAGGAGCAGTTAAAGGAAATTGGTGTAACAGTTGAAATTGAAGGAATGGATCGTTCCGCATTCTTCCCACATTTATTTGCAGCATGGTTATCTGGATCATTTAAAGAAGATACTTCCTGGGATCTTGCATCTAATGGAATGGATCAGTTGAATGCAGATCCTTCAACAAAGATGACAGGATGGAAAGGAGATCTTGTTTCTAAAGGATTCTACGTGAGCGATAAAACAAATGAGCTTTGGGAGAAGGCAAGCCAGGCTGTTACAGAAGAAGACAGAGAAAAATATTATAAAGAGCTTCAGGTTCAGATGAATGAAGACTATTCTTTCTACCCGATGGCAAATACAAATTACATTATAGTTGCCAGAAAAGAATTCAAAGGATTGGATGCAATTGAAAGAGTTCCAATTTTTGAAGATTATTTAAAGATTTCTATGGAACAGTAGAAGTAAACTAAGAGGAAGAAAGCCGCCTTGCGATTGATATGATATGCAGGGCGGCTTTTTCAAAAATAGTGGAAGATAAAAGGAGTCGAAAAATTGAAAAAATATATATTAAAAAGAATCTTACAGTTGATTCCGGTAGTTATATTAGTTAGCATCTTTTCTTTTTTTATCATACAGGCAGCTCCGGGAGATCCGATAGATAATTATTCGAAACCAGGAATGACACAGGAACAGCTAGATGCGATCCGAGAGGCTTATGGACTAGATGGGAATGTTGTAGAACAATATTTCCGCTGGGTAGGACATGTTGTACATGGGGACTTAGGAACATCAATAAAGCATAAACGACCGGTTGTGGATGTAATAGCTGAAAGACTTCCTGCAACTCTGCTGTTAATGGGGGTTGCATTGGCAATAGCCTTAGTAGTCTCAATTTCATTGGGATTGTGGGCAGGATTAAAAAAGAATAAGCTTGCGGATAACGTGATTGGAATTTTGACTTATGCAGGTATTTCAATTCCGCCATTTTGGCTGTCGATGGTTCTTATTATTGTATTCGCTTTACAATTAAAAGTACTTCCGAGTAGTGGTATGCATAGTGTTGGAATCACATCTGTTGGAGATTTGATTAAACATTTAATTTTACCGGCTTTTGTATTGAGCCTTAATAATATGGCGGTATTTACAAGATATATTCGTTCAAATACAATTTCGCAGTTAGAAGAGGATTATGTACTTACTGCGATGGCAAAAGGAACAAGTAAAAAGAAAATATTATTTCGTCATGTATTAAAGAATTGTTTACTTCCAATTATTACACTTGCGGGAATTAATATAGCAGGATTAGTATGTGGATCATTTGTGGTGGAGAGCGTGTTTGCATGGCCTGGAATTGGAAGGCTTGCGATGGAGGCTGCAAATGGTAGAAATTATCCACTTATTATGGGATATACAATGTTCTCCTGTATGATTTTAATTTTGGGGAATTTATTAGCTGATATTTTGTATGCCGTGGCGGATCCGAGAATCAGACAGGAGGTAAAGCGATAATATGCAGGAAGTGAAAGAATATGTACCAAATGAATTAAGCTTTGAACGGGCTGTAAAGGAAGAAACACAGGTAACTGCAAATTATGAAAGAGGTTTGGTTAAAGACGTATTACGTTCGATACTAGAAAATAAATTAGCAATAGTGTGTGCTGTGGTTTTACTATTGATTACAATAATGTCAATTGCAGCACCATTAAGTCCGTATGATCCGGATAAACAAGATTTATTGAATAAATTAGCACCAATATCAAAGAAACACCTGTTTGGAACGGATGATTTAGGAAGAGACTATTTTACACGGGCTTTATACGGAGGAAGAATTTCTCTGGCTGTAGGTTTTTTATCAATGTTATTATCTACTACAATTGGAACAATTATTGGTACGGTAAGTGGATATATGGGTGGAAAAGTTGATACGATTTTAATGAGATTTACAGATATATTTATGTCAGTTCCGAGCTTTCTATTAATGGTAGTTATTAATTCGCTGTTTCCGCCAAAAGTATATTCCATGATATTGATTCTGGGATTATTTGAGTGGTGCCAAATTGCACGTATTACAAGAGCTGAAACATTATCATTAAAAGAAAGAGATTTTGTATTAGCATCAAAGCATCTAGGGGCTAGCCATGCACATATCATTTTTAAACATATCATTCCGAATATGAGTGCATCAATTATTGTAGCAGGAAGTCTTGCAGTAGCAAGAGCAATATTAACAGAATCAGCATTAAGTTTTATGGGATTAGGAGTACAATTGCCAAAGGCATCGTGGGGAACTATGCTGCAGAGCGCACAGATTTATATTATGGATCGTCCTACATTGGCTATTTTCCCAGGATTATTTATTGTATTTACGGTGTTCAGTTTCAATGTGCTTGGGGATGCTTTGCGCAATGCCCTGGAACCAAAGATTATGAAATAAAGAGGAGCAGTGATATGAATAAAATAATAGATGTTCAAAATCTTCAAGTATCATTTCATACATATGCAGGAGAGGTACAAGCCGTTAGAAATGTATCCTTTTTTGCAGAAAAAGGAAAAACACTGGCAATTGTTGGCGAATCTGGTTGTGGGAAATCTGTAACATCAAAAGCAATTATGGGGTTAATTGCAACACCGCCGGGAGAAATAAAAAATGGTAGTCATATTATTTATAAGGGAAAAGATATATTAAAGCAGTCTGAAAAAGAATGGGAAGAATATAGAGGAGCAAGTTGTTCCATGATTTTTCAAGATGCATTGACTTCGTTGAATCCTACAATGAATGTAGGAAAGCAGATTATGGAAAATATTACAAATCATTATAAAGTTTCAAAGGATGAGGCGTTCAAAAAGGCGGTTCATATGCTGGAATTGGTCGGTATCCCGGATGCAACACTATGTATGAAAAAATATCCGCATGAATTATCTGGTGGAATGCGGCAAAGAGTCATGATTGCAATTGCACTTTCGGGAGATCCGGAAATATTGATTGCAGATGAACCAACAACTGCATTAGATGTAACAATTCAGGCACAGATTTTAGATTTAATGAAAGATATTCAAAAAGAAATGAATACGACAATTATTATGATTACACATGATCTTGGAGTTGTTGCAAATGTGGCGGATCGAATTGTTGTCATGTATTCTGGTAAAGTTGTTGAGACAGGAACATGTGAAGAAATATTTTATGAACATAAACATCCATATACATGGGCACTGTTAAACGCAGCACCGAATCTTGAATTGAGTCATAAGCAGCAATTAGTATCCATCGAAGGAACCCCACCGGATTTAATTGATCCACCAAAGGGATGTCCATTTGCTGCAAGATGTAAATATTGCATGAATGCATGTATAGAGGCTATGCCGCCGGAATGGGAATTTGAAGAGAATCATAAAGTCTCATGCTGGTTATATCATCCGGATTCATGTTATCAAAATATTAATTTTGAAAAGGAGATGGATTGATGATAGAAGAAAAAAACGTAATTATGCAGGTCAGAAATTTAAAAAAATATTTTAAATTAGATGCTAAAAATTATTTAAAAGCAGTAGATGATGTGTCATTTAATGTTTATGAAGGTGAAACATTAGGTATAGTAGGAGAATCGGGCTGCGGAAAGACGACATGTGGCAGGACGTGTATAGGTGTATATGATTGGACAGATGGAGAAGTATTATATCGTGGTGAAGATATTCATAAAATGAACCGGGCACAGAAACATCAGTTTATGAAACAAGTGCAAATGATTTTTCAAGATCCATACTCATCCTTAGATCCAAGACAAAAAGTTCATGACATAATTGCAGAGGGAATGAGAATTTATCATATAACAAATTCAAAAGAAGAGGAAATTAATGAGGTACAAAAACTTTTAAAGCAGGTAGGGTTAAGTCCTGAACATGCAAGCAGATATGTACACGAATTTTCAGGAGGACAACGACAAAGAATTGGAATAGCAAGAGCGTTAGCAGTTAATCCAGAGTTTTTGCTTTGTGATGAACCTATTTCAGCTTTGGATGTGTCGGTTCAGGCGCAAGTTGTGAACCTGCTTATAAAATTACAAAAAGAAAGAAAACTGACATGTATTTTTATCGCACATGATTTGTCAATGGTAAAACATATTTCAGATCGTGTCGGAGTTATGTATCTTGGTAAAATGATGGAATTAGCAGAATCAGATGAATTGTACGACAGACCATTACATCCGTATACGAAAGCGTTATTATCTGCAATTCCGATACCAGATCCGGAATTAGAGAAAAAAAGAGAAACGGTTAGGTTACAGGGAGAAGTACCGAGTCCGATTAATGTTCCACAAGGATGTAGATTTTGTAATCGATGTCCATTGGCTGCAGATGTTTGTTTTAAAGAAGAACCAGAATTTAATGAAATTGAAAAAGGGCATTATGTTGCCTGCCATATGGTAAAAAGGAGATAAAAAAGATGTATGATTTTGATAGTGGAGTAGAGCGTAAAGGAACTAATTGTATTAAATGGGATGTTCCATTTGTAAAAGAAAAAGAAGACGTTTTACCAATGTGGATTGCGGATATGGATTTTCGAGTTGCACCGGCAATTACAGAAAATCTGACTAAGATATCCAGACAGGGAGCATTTGGTTATCAACTTCTTTCAGAAAATTATTATAAATCAGTTATGAGTTGGATGGAGCGTAGACATGGATATCATTTGGAGAGGGAAGAAATCTGTTTTGTTCCTAATGTTGTAGTTGGTCTAGCGTATGCTGTACAGACAATAGCAAATCCGGGTGATGAAATTATTGTGCAAACTCCCGCTTATGGCCATTTTTTTGGAGTAGTAAAAGATAATGACTGTAAAGTCGTAGAAAGTAAATTAAAAAACGAGCAAGGCTATTACACGATGGATTTAGAAGATTTGGAAAACAAAATTACAGAAAAAACAAAAGCTGTAATCATTTGTAATCCACATAACCCATCGGGACGTGTGTGGTCGGAAAAAGAACTCAGAGATTTGGCAGAAATTTGTGTGAAGCATGATCTGTATATTCTTTCAGATGATATTCACAGTGAACTGATAATGAAAGGTAATAAACATACATTTATTTCGCTTTTATCAGAAGAGGTTAGAAAAAGATGTTTTATATTTACATCTCCATCCAAAGCATTTAATCTAGCAGGAATTCATCTGGCTAATTGCTTTATCGCTGATGAAAATCTTCGAAAGAAATTTATGGAGCAGAAAGCAAAATTTCATGCGGGTGAAAATAGCTCTTTTGTAGAAGCGGCACTTACTGGAGCATACGATGAGTCAGAAGATTGGCTGAATGAGGTGACTGAATATATTGATGGAAATTTAGAGTATTTTGTTCAAGAAATCCATAAGCATATGCCGGAGCTTACTGTTTACAAACCGGAAGGAACTTATTTAGTATGGGTCGATTTCCGAAAAACATCAATCGAACCTGAAAAATTACAACAATATCTATTAAATGAGTGTAAAATCGTAGCAAATCCAGGAGAGTTTTTCGGAAAAGGTGGAGAAGGATTTGCACGCTTTAATCTTGCGTGTCCACGCAGTACAGTAGTTGAGGCTGTAAATAGATTAAAGAGCAAGTTTGCAAATAAATAAGGAGGCTTTTGAATGAAAATAAAAGGATTATGTGGAATCTGTCCAGATAAATGTTGGATAGAAGCAACGGTTGAGAATGGAAAATTGGTGAAAGTAGAACCTGATCGAGAGTCACCATTTGGACGGTTATGCCCACGAGGAGCACTTTCGGACAAGATTGTGAATTCAGATAAAAGAATTTTGCATCCACTTATTCGTGTTGGTGAGAAAGGAGAAGGAAAATTTCGCCAGGCAACTTGGGAAGAAGCCTTAGATGTAGCTGCAAAAGGTTTTTTAGATATTCGAGATAAATATGGAGCACAAGCTTTAGCGTCATATGTTGGAACGAGTGGGCGTGAAGATGGGACAATTCGTGCAGTTGCTGGTAAGGATGCATTTTTTAGACATCTGGGTTCTCCAAATGATATGAGCTGTGGGTCTACTTGTTTTACTGCTGCAAATTTATTAACGCCAATTACGACGCTTGGAATGCCGCAGGGATGTATACAGCCGGATTTTGAAAATGCAGATATTATTGTCGTATGGGGAACAAATTTAAAAACAAATTCTGGACCGGGAAAATTATATGAACGCGTGAAAAAAGCTCAAAAAAGAGGGGCATATTTAATTGTGGTGGATCCAAGAAAGCAAGGAATGGGAGAAGAAGCCGATTGGTGGATTCCGGTTATTCCTGGAACAGATGGAGCACTTGCCCTTGCAATGTTGAAAATTGTAGTAGAAGAAGAAAGATATGATAAAGAATTTGTTGAGGAATATACGAAGGGATTCCCGGAATTTGCAGAGTATCTTAAGACAATTACAGTTGAACAAATGTCGGAATATTGTGGCATATCAGAAGACGACATAAGAAAACTAACAGATAAATTATGTAGTACAACAAAAGTGACATTAAGTGTATATACAGGAATCGAATATCAGAGAAGTGCGGTTCAAAACTACCGGGCAGTACAGATTTTTTGGGCAATTACCGGAAAGTATGATGTTGAAGGTGGTATGTATATAACAGGAATGCATATGCCAGTTATGCCTTTTTTAGATATCCCAGATAAAAATCAGGCAATTGGCAGTAAGGAATACCCATTCTTTTACAGGATGACGGGACAAGGGCAGTTCAGTGAATTACCAAAAGCCGTTTTAGAAGATGATCCATATCCGGTAAGAGGTCTGTTAATTGTTGCAGCATCACCAGCTTTGACTTATCCAGATAAAGAGCTGTGGCATGAAGTATATAAAAAATTAGATTTTTTAGTGGTAAATGAACGGTTTATGTCTGAAGATGCAATGTATGCGGATGTCATTTTCCCGGCCACGACCTATTATGAAAATCAAATTCCAGTGTCAAGTCCATTTTTTGGAAGTAAAATGCGAAATCGAATTGTTGAACCAGTCGGAGAAGCAAAAAATGATATTCATATACTTCAGGCGCTTGCAGAGAAGATGGGATTTGGAGATGCCTACCCTAAGACAGACGAAGAAACAGAACTTTGGATGCTAGATGGAAATAAAGAACTGTTGGAAAAAATAAAAGCACAGCCAGAAGGTTCAGTCATGCCTCCACAAATTCCTAGAGAGTATCAGAAATATAAAAAAGGAAAATTGAGAAAAGATGGAGAAAATGGATTCCCGACTCCATCTGGAAAATATGAAATAAGCTCTACACGAATTGAGCAATGTGGCTATGTAGGCTATCCAATATATAAAGATATTCGGGGAATGACTGAACTTGGAAAGAAAGAAGATTACCCGCTTATTATGACGACCGGTGCAAGAAGTCCGATTCGATTCGCATCATTTGGTCCAGCTATTCCTGAAATCGTAAAGCGTGAAGCAAGACCTATGATTGATATAGGAATAGAAGATGCAAAAAAATATGGTGTAGAAGATGGAAAATGGGCATACGTTGAAACCGTATTCGGTAAACAGAAATTCTGTGTGCATATTTGTGATATTGCAAAAGGATGTATACATGTTCCATTCGGTAGTGGTGGTGTTCATATGCTTGGAGACTGGAAAAATAGTAATATTAATGAAACATGTAGTATGGAATATCATGATGAATTGTCTGGATTTTTAGTTTATAAATCTATGCCATGTAAGATTTATGCTGTAGCTGAAGAATAATATTATAGAAAAAAAGAAGTAAAAGCCTGTGTGACAAGTATATGTTTGTTGCACAGGCTAAAAAATTAACATCTATATACAAGAAAAAGAAGAATGTATACACTCCCAAATCGCTTTTTCGGCGTTGTTCTGTAGCCGGTCTTTTCTGCGGATTGCATAAAATGTGGATTCCCAGTTCGCGTCAGTCAGTGGCAGAACTTCTATGTTGCGGTTTTTGAAGATATCCAGATATGGGAGAACTGAGATTCCAAATCCATGCTCGATCATATTCAGGATCACTTCGATTTCTTCCGCCTCGCAGGAGGGGATGACGGGCAGCTGGTTTTTATTATAGATATGTTCCTGGAGGGCGCGCATGGGGCTTGTTTTTGTGAAAAAAATCTGCGGGTATGCGGTGATATCATTCATAGAAAAATACTCCTTTTGAGTAAGCTCATGATTCTTCGGAACGATGACGCCGATGTATGATTTCCAAACCGGACAATATTCAAAGAGCTCCGAAGAAGGCTTCGCGGAACAAAATCCAAGATTATAGGTCATATTTTCCAGACCGTGCAGGATATCTGGTGTCATGCCGTTGTATATGGCAAATGGAAATTTGACAGGGCAGGACGCAATGAGCTCTGGAATAAAATTACTGGCGAGCGGATAGACGCTGGCTATCTGGATGACTTTGTCTTCCCGGTGAAAATCAGAAATTACTTTTTCCAGATCATCTAGTCCGTTTAAAATGACAGAGACACGTTTTTGCAGCTCCTGCCCGTATGGACTTAATGTTACATTCCGCCCGGTTTTTTCGAAAAGCGGAAGGCCAAAATCTTCTTCCAGCGAGCGGATGGCGTGGCTGAGTCCCGGCTGGGAAATGTTCAGAGCTTTTGCAGCTTTTCCGTAATGCTGGAATTTGGCAAGCGTCATAAAATATCTTAAATAATCAGTGTTCATAAGAAATTCTCTCCTGAATGTTCGTGTAGTTTCAGATTCATATGCTTCAAAATTCATATTTGAAAATTCATTTCGCAAAATTATTGTACCATATTCATAAACAAATAGAATGAATACATTCAAAAAAAACATTAGTATTTATGAATCATGAGTATTATACTAAAACTCGGTGACCCGAAAGGGTGAAAACTACAAAATATGTATCATGATAGAAAAGAGGATTACAATGAATAAAAAATATCTTCCGGGAGAACTGGCACTTTGTATTGTACTGATTATCAACAGTCTTGGAGTCTGCCTGATGGCAAAAAGCGGATTTGGAATTTCCACCATTTCATCTGTTCCATTTGTATTTAATAAAGTATTTCCGTCACTGTCTTTTGGAACATGGAATTACATTTTCCAGACATTGCTGGTGCTAAGTCTTATGATCCTTAAGAAAGCATTTTGTTTCGAATATATCTTTTCCTTTGTGGTAGGGATCGGGTTTGGGAAAATGATTGATGTCCACGATGCCTGGCTGGCGTTTTTGCCAAATACAATGGCGTTAAATGTACTGTATTTTGCACTTGGATTTTTAATTATCGGTTTTGGAATTGCACTGGCGAATCGCTGCATGCTTCCAATTATTCCGACGGATACATTTCCAAGGGATATGTCAGAGATTCTGAACAAACCATATAAATATGTGAAGACCACATTTGACTTGTGCTGTCTGACTACAACACTGGTACTTTCCATTGGAATCCTTCACGGACTTCACGGCGTCGGAGTCGGAACGGTGCTCTGCGCATTTATCACAGGAAAGACCGTGTCTATGTTTCAGAAAATGTTAGATGCACATGTAGTATTTTATCGTGCGTTGATTCGACCGACAAAGTCAGAAATGTCACGACATACCGTGTGATGATATATACAGCAAAAACCCGTTAGTCTTTCGACCAACGGGTTTTTGTTGTTGTTATAGTTATCTAAAGGAATGAGAGTAAGTGCTTTCGCACTTTATGAGGGGGAGATAGTTGATTTTGTCTCTCTCAACTATCTGTCTTTATTATATCGGAGAATTATGTCCAAAATATGTTGAAAGAATAAAACAAATCTGAAATTTCTTATGAAAACCTTAAGAAAAGCAGAAACCGGGTTAAGAAATACCAAATCAATCTAGGGTTTCAGATTCAAAGAGGAGAAACACTAGGAATTTTATGAGGTGAGTTATGGAAAGAGCAAAAGCAATTAATATTTTGGGAGAATATTGTGGCAAGCGTGATATTCTTGCTGAAGCCATTCAGAACGAAGTGGCAAAGAAATATATTATTGTCGGAGGTGCTGGACACACAACAGAGACATTGAGAAATGTTGCTGGAACAACAGATTATTTTAGGGAATTTAGGTTATTCTATTTTGTAACAAGGAAAGATAGAAAGGTGTGGATGTTTATATGGCAAAGAAATTAGACTTAAACAAACCAGTATTTGAATTGGTTCAGGAATATCCTGAGCTTGTAGATGTTTTAAAGGATTTAGGATTTTCAGAGATTACAAAGCCTGCAATGCTTAACTCTGTGGGACGCATCACAACAATTCCAAAGGGAGCTAAGATGAGAAACATATCCATGATGAAGGTTGTGCCGGCACTTATGAGTAATGGGTTTGAACTTATTGGGAAGATGCCAAATATCTTTGCACTTGGAAAGAATAATGCAGGAGACGAGACCAGCAGTGAAGATGGGGCTTTTCAGGAAAATACAAGAGAAAAGATAAAGAGCTATTTAAAGCGACTTGGAGAAGGCGAAGACTTAGAGAGTGTGCGCAAAGACTTCGTAGAGAATTTTTCAGAGGTAGAGGCATCTGAAATTATGAAAGCTGAGCAGGAGCTAATTAAGGAAGGCACACCAATCACAGAAGTGCAGAAATTGTGCGATGTTCACAGTGCCTTATTTCACGGTGCAACAAAGGAAGAAAAGATTGCAAATGCAGAAAAAGCAGTAGAAGAGTCACTTAAGAAAGAGGAGACATCTAAGAAACTGATGCCGGATGCATACAATCAGAAGCATGCTGCAGCAAAGACTCTTAGAGAAACTGTTGGACATCCGATGTATCGATGGGCTCTTGAAAACGAGAAGATAGCCGCATTGATTCATGAAATTCAAGGAGATATTGAGTCTGGGAATGATGTAGGAGAGAAGCTATCTGAGCTTCGACAGATTTCTATTCATTATGCAGAAAAAGGAGATCTTGTCTATCCGGTATTAAAGGTACGCTATGAGATCTCAGGACCTTCGGATGTGATGTGGACAGTGGATGATGAAATTCGTGATGAGCTAGCTGCACTTGATAAAATATCAGATTATGATGAAGAATGGATGAACCGACTTCAGACAGTTCTCAAACGAGCAGATGAGATGATCTATAAAGAAAATAATATTTTATACCCTATCTGCGCAGTGAATTTCAGCAGGGAAGAGTGGTATGGCATTTACGAGGATGCTAAGGACTATGCACCTGTGTTTGGAGTAGAAATGATCTGGGATGAGGCAGAAAAATATAGTGCTGATAAAAAAGCAAGAACAGAGGCGGCTCTAAGCGATGGAGAAATCATATTAAGTGGTGGTCATATGACAGTTCCACAGCTGGAAGCACTTCTCAATACATTGCCTATCGAGATTACATTTGTGGATGATAATAATATCAATCGCTTCTTCAACGAAGGACCAAAGGTGTTCAAACGCCCTCAGATGGCGATTGACAGGGAAGTATTTTCTTGCCATCCACCTAAGATAGAACCGATGGTGCGAGCAATTTTAGATGATTTTAGAAATAATAAGCGTGACAGAGTTCCAGTTTGGATGGAGAAGAATGGAAAACCATTCCTTGTAACATATATGGCAGTAAGAGATAAGAAAGGCAATTATCTTGGAACGGTTGAAGTAGTACAGGATATGCAGTTTGCAAAAGAGCATTTTGAACAATAAGGAGGGCAAGGATATGCACCGAATCGTGTGATTGGATCAGGAACGGTTCTGGATACAGCAAGACTAAAAGAACGTCTCGGGGAGCATCTGGAAGTAGATAGTCGAAGTGTTCATGCGTTTATTGTTGGAGAACATGGAGACAGTGAGATTGCCGCTTGGTCAAGTGCCAACGTGTCAGGTATTCCACTCCATGATTTCTGCGAGATGAGAGGGCATCATGACCATGAAGGAGCTACGTCAGAAATTGCGGAGAAAGTAAAAAACAGCGCCTATGAAATTATTCAAAGGAAGGGTGCTACTTATTATGGAATAGCAATGTCGGTAAAGAGAATATGTGAAGCTATAATCAGAGATGAACGTTCGATACTTCAAATTTCAACAATGATGGATGGAGAATACGGAATCAAGGATGTAGTTCTGTCTATGCCAAGTATTGTAGGTGCAGAAGGATTTATATCAAAGGTTCCCATTTCACTATCTGAAGATGAAATCAAGGCATTACACAAATCAGCTGAAACACTGAAATCAGTGCTGGAAGAGGCATTGGAATAAAATTGTTGTGAAATCGCATACAGCGTATGTGGCAAAGGGGATGGGCGCATCCCCTTTTTTCTATAGTAAAAGTTTCATTTTTTTATCGTTAACTTCTATAAGATTTTCATCTTGCATACGACCAAGTTCTCTGGACAGTGCACTTCGGTTTACACCTAAGAATTCTGCAAGTGCTGTCTGTGTAAAGGGAACATGGAGATACCCTTCTGAGTCTGGCGCTAAACTATGCAAATAGATTAGAATTCGATCTCTTAAAGATTTCTGATTTGCAATTCTTAGTTTTAGATTTGAAAAAACATTTTGTGAGGCAAGTATTTTGAGCATGTTAGTGGTTAAATTCAGTTGGTAAGAGCATGGACAGGAAGAACCGCTTATAATACCTTTAAGATTAATTAACATAATGGTGCAGTTAGTCAATGCTTTTAGCTGTATTGGACTGTATGGTGTTTGCACGCATGCCAGGGCTTCTGCAAATGATCGACCACGTTCAAAATGATTCATATTGATTTTGCTGTAGTTTTCATTGATAAATGATCCTTCAACTGTTCCATCAAGCACAATTCCGGAATATAACAAAGGTTCTCCTAGGTGTTGAATTAATTCGTCTTTTTCAAAAGAGAGAATTGAGGCCTGGAGAAAGTTGAAAATTTGCGGATAGTGTTCAAGAGGAATTCCTTCAAATAGCTTTGCTTTCGATAGTATCGGAAGATACTTCTGATAATCATCTAGTTTCTTCATATGCTTATTACCATCCTTTCAAATGAAATTTTATCATATCATCGATATTGTTGCTACAGCAACAGAAAAACAAGAGGTCTATGGATAAAATAATAGATGTAAAGAAGAGAAAGAGAGGTGGTAACGATGAAAGAACAAGCTGGAAAAATTATAGATTTTGTAAGAGAAAACAGAACAGTGCCAGGGTGTACCATCTCGAAGCAAATCTATCATGAGAATGGCACAGGGATATCAATTTTTTGCCTGGAGAAAGTATTCTAACACCTATTCAACGGTCGGTTGGAGTTAGTGCAATAAAAGATTCTATATATAAAGAGATTGAATTTCGAAAGGAGACTATTATGAACGAGGTAATCAAGGCGGGAGAAGTATTTAAGTTAGCAGAGTTACTTCCATATCAGGAAGGAAAGATTGTAAATATGGATTTGGCGCATAATGACAAGATGAAATTTGTTGTTATGAGTTTTGATGCAGGAACAGGTCTTTCAGAGCATGCAGCTCCGGGAGAAGCCCTTGTGATGGCACTTGATGGAGAGGCTGTGATTGGATATGAGGGACAGGAGCAGGTGATCCACGCAGGAGAAACTTTTAAGTTTGATAAGTTTGGAAAGCACTCAGTAAGTGCAACAAAGCAGTTCAAAATGGCACTGTTATTGGTTCTTGAGTAAATATGAGGAGATATCGCTATGAACTATTTAGAGATTGAAAAAGTAATCGGAAGACAGATTATTGATTCCACTGCCCCATTGGAAAGCAGCAAGTGCATATAACGAATACTGTGAGCGGGGAGTGGCTTTTAGTCCATCCTCTGCCTTATTACAGTCAATGCGTAACATATATCCGGCAGATGTATAAATGTCAATGCTGTTGTGATACATGTTGTATTTTGCGTAAATGGTATTCATGTTGTGTCTCCTTCAAATCAATAAAAATATAGAAGCATTTCAATCAGTTCACCATGTCATTTTCATTTTATGTTATAATGTGTTATCAGATTTTTTTTGCCCTTGTATTTTCCCTTATCAGAGTTCGTAAACTTATATGGGAAGATATAACACAAGGGAAACAATAAGGGAAAGCTCACCTGCGACAAATCCAGCGTTTTCAAAGGTTTACAGTGAATTTAATAACAAAATATAACAGTTATTAAATTTCCTAAAACAGGTGAAATCTCAATCGGAATTTGGAGGAGCAACATGAATTCTTATAAATTACTCTTTGATTGGCAAATTTCTATGCCAGATAACTGGCAAGGCGAATACGATAAAGAGAGTGGTCAGTATATTTTTTATCCTAACAATAGTGATTTGACAATTCGTATAACACCGTTTCACGCAGAAAGGGAAGGCATGCTTGCACCAAGAGAAGTAATGGAAGATGCATATATCAGAACAGTACCAGTATCTGCAAGACAGCGAAATTTAGATTTCTGCATTCCGAGCGGATTTGAAGCAAAGATATACGAAGATGTATTGACAAAAGATAGCAACACTATTTATGTTGTTTATGTGGGGTATTATTCTGCAGGTGAATTATTGTCTATCAGCGTATGGAGTACCAACAAAGATGAAGGTGAACAAGCTTTAAATGTTCTTAATACAATAAGGAAGTAAGCAATCGCCAAATATCAGTTTATAGAGTAGAAATTTTTAATTTGAAAAGAAATAAATGCAACTCCGAGAATATTTGAGGAATAGAAAGGTTACCCAAATGAGAAAAAGAATAAGTTCTGTGCTATTGATTATCGGGATTTGTTTATCTGCGACTGCCTGTTCGTCAATTAGACTCTTTTCTAATATTATGGATTATATTACCGATAATGATAATCCCTTGAGTGGGAAAAATACAGATGAAAGAATTATTATGTCTTTAGAAGAGACATATCCGGAACATACTTTTTCAGTTATTGACTCATTTGATAATGAAAAAGGAGAAGGATTTTTTCTGATGAAAGCGGAATAAAATTCCGAGTACATAATCTTACTTACAATAATACTTATCATTTTGGCTGTGAAGATGACTATTTGGCAACAATTTTAAACAGTCAAAATTACATTGAGAAAGCTTCCGATATAGCCATAAAGTATGGATATGTTTTAAATTATGACAACAAAAATGAAATAGTATCTATTCAATGTGCGAAAGATATTCAGCAAACAGATGATTTTTCATATTACGCAAAAATGGTATATGACATTCTGAATTTAGCAGATACACCAACGATTATTGATCCTGATACGGAATTTTCAACAGGAGAAGTTAATTATTACAGCCGCCCTTGTATGGGAACAGTGTTGTGTGACATTGTCTATGACACATCCAAATCAAGTTTAAGGATTAGTTTCGAAGAAAAGGATTTATCCGAAGAACAGATTAAAACAAAATTTGAAGAAAAATACCAATGGCTAAAAGAAACACAAAAATAAATAGTTTTTAGAGGAGCACTAAAGCATATGACGAAAAAACAAATAATTGAGAAATTACAAAATGCAGCCAAACCATATGAAGAATATTATATAGATGAAGATTTAATTAATGCTATTAATCAATATCCAGAGCCTTTTGAATTAGTAGAACCGATTTTGGCAGTTATATCCTCGAATCCACAAGTCGATTTTGGAATGCCGGGTGATTTAGTTCATTTTGTTGAACAATTTTATAAAAAAGGATATGAAGAATTACTGATTTCTTCAGTAAGAAAAAATCCAACACCGCATAATATTTGGATGGTGCATCGCTGCTATAATGATATAGAAAATCCGGAACGTAAAAAATTTGCTGAATTGATAAAAGTTTTGAAAAACGACAGTTCAATTTCTTTAGAAATTAAAAACTGTATTGACGAATTTGACTGGGAATAGAAAGTTCCTATAGTGATTCTAAGGGATAGATAAGAATCAGTATTTATGAGAAAAAACAAATGAGTTCAAGAAGTTAATTTAGTTAAATATTATAAATGTGGTAGAAATACTGATAAAATTGCTGATATTATTAAAACTAATTACTTTGGTATTTCTCTCAATGGAAGTCATATAGGGAATAAATAATTAGCAAAGAAATCTTTAGTGATTTAAGAAAAATTATGAAAAGACATGTTTCTACAACTATTAATGGATATATGATATTAAAAATGCTTATAGTAAATAGTGGAGGAATTATATGGCGGTAGGATTTAAAGTAGGCTATTATTGGTTTCAAGTTGGAACAAGTGATTTTTTGCATTCCTTTTTTTCAACGATATGTATTCGGCTCGAACATGGAAAATGGGGAAGTGTTTATCCCAAATTAATGGAAGAATTATATCAAGGATGTTTAAAAAATCAGGATTTAAACGAAGGACTAGAGGAATTGCGTAAAGTAAAAAAAGAACTGAAAAACTTTTCTCCATCTTATGTAATATGGGATGCTGAAGACTTAAGTTTAACACCGCCTTGGGGAAATAATATTAGTTCAGATATTACGGATTTGTCTAATTATTTTGTTACCAGTGATGGAAGAGATTTGATTTCCGTTTTAAACGAGGCATTGGAAGACGCCAAGGAAATGCATTGTGACATTGAGATTGATAACTTATAATAATTTGAAAATCAGAAAGAAGAAGCAAGAGTAGTTTCGTTAACATCCATTTTAAGCATTAATGAAAACAATAGCGGATGTAACTGGGTTATGGTGAATATGCGGAAGCAGAAAACGCTACAAGCGATTGGATGTAAGATGTAAAGATAAATAGAAATTCCAGCTTGTAGAATTGTGAAAAATCAAGATTTACTTGAAGAACTGACCAAAGCAAAATCTGAAAAGGAGTACTCATGTCAAAAAAATACACAGAAAGAAAAGATGGTATTAAATCTGTAACATTAGTAATTGACGCATATGACGGCAGAAAACTGGAAATTCCACTTGAAGTGTGGCAGGTCGATGTTATATGTGAAATGCTTGGCTTAAGTGTAGATACAACTAATTTAGATACTTATTGTATGCGAAGCAAAGAACAAACAGATGAGAATATGAAAATATATCATCATCTTTTGAAAAAATCACATAACGAGGAATAGAAATGATTTCTAAATAATTGGAACTTTTAGGATAAATGACAATTCAGTATTTTACTAAAATGGGAGAATATAGATGAATTTTATAGATAAAGCTTTAGAAGAGATTACGAATGGTGAAGATTTTGTTCAAGCAATGGCAGAGATTTATGAGCATACAGAAGTACGAGAAAAGTTAGACAAATTTCCAGCTTGGATTAGAAATATCATAACCGTTATTGATTATGACACTGAATTATCTATGAATGGTTTAGATTTTAAATCATATAGGAATGTTATTGATGCCTTAACTGATATGGGATTGATTAAAGAAGCGGACATACTAACTGCTTATGAAAGTGATTATTCCCAAGAAAATGCAGATATTTGTTATTTAAAACTTGCCTTAAATAATGACTATGAATCATTTTGGAATAGAGTATACTCATATGCTGATAAAAATATAAAGAGTTACTAGATCTAAATTTAGTGGGGAATGTAAAGTGAAATTATCTTTAAAAACAAATGCAATAAAATCATTTGGTAAAACAGTTGAGAATGATATTAAAAGTTTAGAAAAAGTATTAAACATCAAATTTCCTAATGATTACAAAGATTTCTTGTTGAAAACAAATGGTGGCAGTATTCCTAATGATAATACCAATGAAATAGTTTTAAAGAATATAGGGAAAATTATAAATATAGATATTCTCTATGGAGTTAATACTGACAATTCATGCTTTGATATTGAATACTGGACAAAGAAATATATTGATGATTTATTTGAAAAAACTGTTATTATAGGAGATAGTTTACAAAATGGATTTATTGTTATGATTTGTGATGGAAATAATGATGGTGTTTATTATTACGATGATTCATATTATTTTGATGAGTCTAACGATGAAAATAATGTATATATCATATCAAATAATTTTACAGAATTTCTTGATATGATTGTGAAAAGATAAATTTTGGTTTGTAATACTCTTCATCACATAGTGATGTCAAGGAACAAGGCGAAGCCGATACGCCGTAGGGCAGTCCTTGACAGAACGGACGGTATTAAATCCAACCATGCTATATAGGGGACTTGAAAGGTCACAAACCTTGCAAGTCTTCTTGTCTGTTATCTGGAAACTTTCCGGAGATAAAGCACTTCCTTTTTGACTTCACGAACAAATTCATCACAAAAAACAGGTTGACAATCACTTGCTATATAACAATTTTTTTCAGACGAATAGGCAAACGAAGAGATTTCCATTTCCAGTGTTTTTTCATTGATTCCATAGTAATATATCTGAGAAGTGGCAAGTGTCATATGAATACTGGCAAAAATTACAGAACAAATGGGACACAATGTGAACTGCTCCCCGTCAAGTAGACAATTGAAAAAATATAAATTTTTCCTGCCAGTAGAAAT
>ENA-OWPB01001369-OWPB01001369.1-human-gut-metagenome-genome-assembly--contig:-NODE-1369-length-22561-cov-10.075713_pt1 | contig 22561 bp, 15 predicted proteins | sample MGYA00248260_ERZ651838 | MGnify/ENA primary metagenome ERZ651838 (study PRJEB26924, sample SAMEA4378304) | human gut metagenome | biome: human gut; feature: human-associated habitat; material: faeces...
CCTTGCCGCCCGCCAGCAGCAGGTTTTCGCCGCAGAGCAGGGCGGCCAGCGCCTGCTCCCACACCTCTTTGCCGTAGTAGGTAAAGGCCGGGGCCGGGATGCGGGGCCGCAGCGCAGCGTCCAGCGGATGGGCGGCACGGGATTCCTCTACCGCAGAAAGCAGGGCCGGGTCCACGCCCTCCTGCCGCAGCGTCTCAAGAAGTTCAGACATTGTACAATACACCTCGATGCTTTGCCGGTTGCTTGCAGCAAACCGGCTGCTCAGCCTTATCATAGCACAATCGCGGGCATTTGTGTAGGGGGCGTGCGGGGCAAAACAGCAAAGAGGGGCAGCCCCGACTGGGACCGCCCCTCTTCACATGAAAAAGAAGAAAAGAAGGAATGTTGGATTTGTGCGGGAGAACTGCGCCTTATCAGGCGTTCTCCAAGCCTGCCATCTGCTTGATGGATTTAATGGCAAAGGTCAGGGTACGACCGCAGGCAGTACCGCCCATGACGCAGGGATAGTTGTTCTGGAAGAAGCTGCCGGACATATCACCGGTGATATACAGACCGGGGATCGGCTCATTGTTGCTGTCCTTGGCCTGGCAGTTCTCGGTGATGGAGATGCCCTGCATGCTGCACAGCAGGGAAGCACCCAGCCAGCAGCCGTAGAAGGGAGCGGTCTTGATGGCGCTCAAACGGCTTGCAGGCTTGCCGAAGTCCTCATCGTTCTGTTTGTCATACAGCTCGTTGTAGCGGGCAACGGTGGCTACAAAGTTGTCCTTGTCAGCACCGGTAAAGCCCATCTTGTCGGCCAGCTCTTCAATGGTGTCCGCCTTCATGATCAGGCCCTCACCCTCGTACTGCTCCAGCTGACCTTCCATCATGCCGGGGATGTAACGGGTCAGTGCAGAGCAGCCGATGGTGTGGAAGCGATCTACGTCGCTGCGGAAGTTTGCATCGTGGATCATGGCATAAACATGACCCGGCTGCTGGAAGGAAGCGTGAGAAGCGTTGTCGTACTCCTGACTCTCATTCATAAAGCGTTCGCCATGGCGGTTGACCTTCAGGAAGGGCTGGCTGCCGGGGTTGTACTGACCCACAGTGCCGGGGAAGGCCTTGCCGCCAAAGGCGTTCTCGCTGTCCACATAGCCGGCATCCACACCGGGTGCCACCAGACCACGGTCGAACAGAACGGGAGCGGGCTCTGCATCCAGATGTGCACCTGCCCAGATCGCGGCACGGATGCCGTAACCCTTGTCGGCAGGCGTATAGGAGCAGGCAGTGGTCACACTGGTGCCCAGCGGGTCCAACTGCTCCATCATGTAGGGGTTGCCGGCATAGCCGCCGCAGGCCAGCAGAACGCCCTTGGCTGCATGGATGCGGATGAAGTGACCATCCTCAGTATTCTGTGCGATCACACCGGTAATGCGGCCGTCTGCATCCTTTTCCAGCTTGGCAAGGCCGGTGTTAAAGTCGATGCTGTAGCCCTTGCTTTCAATGTACTCCTGGAACACCACGTTGCGGGGCTTTTCAGCGCTGCTGTAATCGACCTGCTGCACAGGGAACATCAGCTTGCTCTGGCTCACCTGGGTGTCATCCGGCCACTTGGCTTCATCGCCGGAGGTCAGGTTGCACACATAGTTATAAGGTTCGTTTTCCAGGATGCCGGAAACAAAATCATGCATGGCAGCGGATTCGTTGATCCAGGTCTTGACCACGCGCTGGTCGCAGCGACCGCCCATAGAACGGGAGATCTCGCTCAGCAGCTCGGCACGGTCCACCGGGGGAACGCCCTGCTTCTGTGCTTCGCTGCTATCAATGGTGCCGTACCAGTGACGGGTATCCATGACGGCAGAATTCTGCTCGATGATGCGGAAATCCAGCCCGTTCTGTGCAGCATAAGCGGCTGCGCACATACCACCGTTGCCTGCGCCCACGATGACGATATCGGTATCCCAGGTCTCGGTGATGGCGGCCTCGTCGATGTCGGGCTCGGTGCCCAGCCAGTCGTTCTCGTCGCCGGTGGGCAGCTGCACGCTGGCAACCACAGCCTCACCCTTGGCCTGTGCGTAGCAGCTCTTGGCAGCCTTCATCACGGCATTGGAGGTGATGGTAGAGCCGGAAACACCGTCGATCTCGGCAGAACCGGCAGCCATCAGCTGCTCGCGCAGCTCGTCGGCAGCGGCAGCACCAAAGGAAGCGGTCTCGCCGGAGGTGTCTACCACCACGTTGGTGACAGCGCTGTCGGAGAAGGTCATGGTGACCTTGACGGTGGAGGAGATACCCTCGGCAGTGCCCTCGTAGGTGCCGGGGGTGTACAGACCGGCAGCACCGGAGGTGGAGGCAGAACCGGAGGCGGCATTGCAGGCAGCCAGAGCGCCGGCGGTCACACCGCTCATGGCGGCAGCAGCGGCGATCTTCAGAAAGCCTTTGCGGGAGATCTTGTTCATGCTTTTCTCTCTTTCCTGTGTTTTTTCTTCTTCGTGTGTGATACATACAGCATATATATATTGCTGAAACATTAACAATGTTAGCATGAAGGGCAGGAGTTTACAATTCATTTATCTTATATTATAATTTAGAGTATCCTAATATAAGAGGAGCTGCTGGAAATGAACGAAAGCGCACTGGAAGGATTTGTTAAAATTGTGGAGATGAATAGTTTTTCAGCTGCGGCAGACGCACTGTATATTTCGCAGTCAGCACTTTCACAGCAGATACGTACTTTGGAAGGTCAACTGAAGCTTGAACTGTTTCAGCATGTGCCACGCAGGGTCGTGTTGACCCCTGCAGGGCAGGATTTTTACCCACAGGCAAAGATGATACTGAATCTTTACCAAAATGCGGTAAAACATGCGCAGGCGGTGCAGCAGCATACAGATCCTCCGGAGCGGCATATCCTGATCGCATACTGCCATGAGGCGCTGCGGATGTTCGGTTACGATCTGTTTGCACTGACCGGAGAACTGTGCATCCGTTTTTCGCCGGTGCTCCGACGTTGTGTGCGCCGCAGTGACGTCTGGAACGCTTTGCAAAAGGGGGATGCAGATCTTTCCTTTCAGCTGGACTGTACAGAGATCCACGCACAGGGGCTGGCATTTACGCCGGTTTTTTATGTGCCGGAGTTCTGTATCCCATTTCATGCACCGGAAGATATGCCAAAAGGCCGGCTCACGCTGGAGCAGGCGCTGCAATACCGTTGGATGCCGGCCGATAACATGGATCAGAGCATCTATGAATCGGCGCTGTTCCGGGAGGGAACCCGTCGGGGCGCGGAGATCATCCGGATGGGGATGTCACGGAGCGCACAGTATCCGGTGACATCGCTGAAGATGATCCCGGGCGTGTACTACCGCAGGCCGGACATGGATTTTGTCCGGATACTGGACTGGGACCGGGGCCATCGCTTTGGCATCGTGACCCGGGCCGACCCGGACCCGGTGGTGCAGGAGTACGTGCAGGAGCTGCAGCAGGTTCTGCCGCTGCTGACAAAGCAGCTGTTCGGGGTGGAACTGGAAAAAATAGAGGTGTGAAAAAAACCGGGAACATCCGCAGATGCTCCCGGTTTTTTAAAATATCGGTGTTTACTCCACCACGTCCTCAAACTGGCTGTTGTACAGGTCGGCATAGAAGCCGCCGGCGGCCAGCAGCTGGTCGTGGGTGCCCTGCTCCACGATGTCGCCGTCCCGCATCACAAGGATGAGGTCGGCGTCCTTGATGGTGGACAGGCGGTGGGCGATGACAAAGCTGGTGCGGCCCTCCATCAGGCGGTCCATGGCGGTCTGGATGCGCTGCTCGGTGCGGGTGTCCACACTGCTGGTGGCCTCATCCAGAATGAGGATGCGGTTGTCGGCCAGGATGGTGCGGGCGATGGTGAGCAGCTGCTTCTGGCCCTGGCTCACGTTGGAGGCGTCCTCGTTCAGCTCCATCTGGTAGCCGCCGGGCAGGGTACGGATGAAGTGGTCGGCGTTGGCAGCCTTGGCGGCGGCAATGACCTCCTCGTCGGTGGCGTCCAGACGGCCGTAGCGGATGTTCTCCAGGATGGTGCCCTTGAACAGCCAGGTGTCCTGCAGCACCATGCCAAAGCCCTCGCGCAGAGCGCTGCGGTCAAAGTCGCGCACGTCGTGGCCGTTCAGGGTGATGGCACCGGCGTCCACATCGTAGAAGCGCATGAGCAGCTTGACCATGGTGGTCTTGCCCGCGCCGGTGGGGCCGACGATGGCCACCTTCTGGCCGGGCTTCACCGTACAGCTGAAGTCGTGGATGATGGTCTTGTCCGGGGTGTAGCCAAAGCGCACATGGTCGAAGGTCACCTGACCGTCGATGCAGGCGGGGTCTGCCCGGCGGGCCGGGTCGGCGGTCTGGTCCTCTTCCGGCTCGTTCAGGAACTCGAACACCCGCTCGGCGGCAGCGGCCATGCTCTGCAGCATGTTGGACACCTGCGACAGCTGCTGGATGGGCTGGGTGAAGTTCTTGACATACTGGATAAAGGCCTGGATGTCGCCGATGGTGATGGTGCCGTTGGCGGCAAAGATGCTGCCCACGATGGCCACCGCCACATAGCCCAGGTTGCCCACAAAGTTCATGATGGGCATCATCAGGCCCGAGAGGAACTGGCTCTTCCAGGCGGATTCGTACAGCTTGTCGTTGGCGGCGTTGAAGTCGTTCAGCACCACGGCCTCGCGGTTGAAGGCCTTGACCACGTTGTGACCGGAGTAGACCTCTTCCACCTGGCCGTTCACCACGCCCAGGGTGGCCTGCTGGGCCTTGAAGTACTTCTGGCTGAACCTGACCACCACCAGCACCAGTGCCAGCGACACCGGCAGGATCAGCAGGGCGATCAGGGTCATGCGGGGGCTGATGGACAGCATCATGATCAGCACGCCGATCATGGTGGTCACGCTGGTGATGAGCTGGGTGATGCTCTGGTTCAGGCTCTGGCCCAGAGTGTCCACATCGTTGGTGATGCGGGACAGCACCTCGCCCACGGTGCGCTTTTCAAAGTAGGCCAGGGGCAGGCGGTCGATCTTCTGGCTGATCTGGCGGCGGAAGTCGTAGCAGACTTTCTGGGAAAGGCCGGTCATCAGCCAGCCCTGGATAAAGCTGAAGGCGCTGCTCAGCAGGTACATGCCCAGCAAAAACAGCAGCACCCGGCCAATATACACAAAGTCGATGCTGCCGGTGCCGCGCAGCTTGGCGATCCAGCCGGTGGCAAGGGCCGTGGTGGCTTTGGCCAGCACCTTGGGGCCGGCAATGTTGAAGATGGTGGACAGAATGGCAAAGACAATGGCCGTGATGAGCGGCAGTTTGTAGTGGCTCATGGTGCCGATCAGCTGCCGCAGCGTGCCCTTGAAGTCCTTGGCGCGCTCGGTGGTCATGCGTCCGGGTCTTGGCATATCACACACCCTCCTTTTCCGGATTCAGTTGTTCAAGGTCCAGTTCCTTCTGGCTCAGCTGGCTGCGGGCGATCTCCTGATACTCCGGGCAGCTGGCCATGAGCTGGGCATGGGTGCCCTTGCCCACCAGACGGCCCTCGTCCAGCACCAGGATCTGGTTTGCGTGCAGCACGGTGGAGATGCGCTGTGCCACGATGATGACGGTGGCGTTGTCGGTCTGGGCCTTCAGGGCGCGGCGCAGGGCCACGTCGGTCTTGTAGTCCAGGGCCGAGAAACTGTCGTCGAACAGATAAATTTTGGGGTCCTTGGCAATGGCACGGGCAATGGACAGGCGCTGTTTCTGGCCGCCGGACACGTTGGAACCGCCCTGTGCGATGGGGCTTGCGTAGCCCTCCGGCTTTGCGTCGATGAACTCGGTGGCCTGTGCGATGGCAGCGGCCTTTTTCACGGCGGCGTCGGTGATGTGGTCCCCGCCGAACTTCAGGTTGCTGTCGATGGTGCCGCTGAACAGTACGCCCTTCTGGGGCACATAGCCCAGCAGGTCGTGCAGCTGTGCCTGGGGCATCTGGCGCACGTCGATGCCGTCCACGGTCACGCTGCCGCCGGTCACGTCGTAGAAGCGGGGGATCAGGTTGAGCAGGGTGCTCTTGCCGCAGCCGGTGGAGCCGATGATGGCAGTGGTCTCGCCGGGCTTTGCGGTAAAACTGATGTGCTCCAGTGCGTCGCTGTCGGCACCGGGGAAGCGGAAGCTCACGTCGTGGAACTCCACCACGCCCTGCCAGTTCTTGTGCTCCTTTGCGGCCTTGGCGTCGGCTTCGTCCGGGTCGTGGATGGTGGCCTTGGTGCGGATGACCTCGTCGATGCGGTCTGCGGCCACACCGGCACGGGGCAGCATGACGGCCACCATGGCCAGCATCAGGAAGGACATGACGATCTGCATGGTGTAGGTGATGAAGGCGATCATCTCGCCCACCTGCATGGTGCCGTTGTCCATGGCCTTGCCGCCGAACCACACGATGAGCAGGCTGGTGCCGTTCATGATCAGGGTCATAAAGGGCATCATGGCCACCATGGCGCGGTTGGTGAACAGCTGGGTGCCCATCAGGTCCTTGTTGGCCTTGTCGAAACGAGCCTCCTCAAAGGCTTCCCGGCTGAAGGCACGCACCGGCATGATGCCGGTGAGGAGCTCGCGGCTGACGAGGTTCAGCCGGTCCACCAGCGTCTGCATGATCTTGAACTTGGGCATGGCCACGTTCATCAGGAAGAGGATGAGCAGCAGCAGCAAAGCCACGTCCAGCACCACGATCCAGGACAGGCCCGAAGAGCTGCCGATGACGTGCAGCACGCCGCCGATGCCCAGAATGGGCGCATAGGCCACCATGCGCAGCAGCATGACGCAGACGAACTGCACCTGCTGGATGTCGTTGGTGGTGCGGGTGATGAGGGACGCGGTGGAGAAGTTCTCGATCTCCGCATTGGAGAAGTGGATGACGCTGGAGAAGGTCTCACGGCGCAGGTCCCGGCCGATGGCGGCGGACACCCGGGAGGCCAGGAAGCCCACCGCGATGGACACGGCCACCATCAGCAGGGTCAGGGCCAGCATCTGGCCGCCTACCTTATATAAATAGTGCATCTGCACAGCGTGGGCAATGCCCTGGGCCTCGTATTCCAGCCCCACCAGCAGCAGAGCCTGGCTCTTCAGGTTCTCCACCACGGTGTCGTCCAGCTGGCCGATGGCACCGGTCAGCTGCTGCTGCACGGCGTCGCGGCTGAAGCCGGGCATCTGGCTCATGGCGGCAAACTGGCCGCACACGGTGTCCAGGTCCTTGGCCGTGGGGGCCACAGTCTCGGTTTCCGTGTCGGGATTGCGGTCGGCACCGGAGGCCTGCAGGTCCGCAAGGCCGGTCATGCCCATGCCGGTCTGCCCGGCGGGGGTGTTGGCTGCCTGGGCGGCCGCCAGATACAGTACGATGTCCGGGGTGGTCACAGCCTCTTCCAGCGCAGTGCGCTCGTCGGCGGTCAGGTCGGTGCGCAGGCGCAGCACATCGCCGTCGGCGGTGTAGGCGTTCTGGAAGGCAGCGGCGTCCTCCTCGCGCATCAGCAGCGAGAGGGCATCCAGCGTGCTCTGGCGCACAGTGGCAGGCAGGGGGCTTTCGATGCCGCCCTGCTGGATGCCGGTGTCCACGATCTTGCTGGTGTAGTCCGGCAGCGACAGATCGCAGTAGGCCTGCACGAACAGCAGTGCGAACACCACGAGGCAGACGGCCCAGTGACGGGCCAGCTGCTTAAAGATCTTTGTCATGGTTTGGTTCTCCCTTCGGTTTGGTGGTACGCGCAGCGTTTTCCGCAAGAATGGCTTCCATCAGCGCGCCGCGCAGCGCTTCCATCTGGGCCAGCTGTTCCGGCTCCAGCCGGGCCATGACACTGGAAAAGTAGTCCCCAAGAGCAGCCTCGCACTGTCGGCAGGCCTCGTATCCCTTGGGCGTGAAACGCACCAGCGTCTTGCGGCGGTCGGCAGGGTCGGCAAAGCGTTCCACAAGGCCGTCCTGCTCCATCTGCCGCACCGTGCGGGAAATGGCAGGAAGCGGTTGATGAAACTCCTGAACAAGATCGGAGATATAAACGGCACCGTCCTGTCCATGGAGCCGAATGCAGCCCAGCAGCCCTTCCAGCATGGGGAAGTGGCGCTTGGGGCAGTCGGCCAGAGCGGCCTTCATGCCGGCCTTGGATGCTTTGCTCAGCCGGTGGATGTAGCGGCAAAGCCCACGGAAACTCAACGTGGATTCCTCAGACACGCGATCCCTCCTCTCAAAAATTACTTAACAGCTGTTAACTGTTAACGCTTGACAATAATAGCCTTTTGCAGGCCGGATTGCAACCCCCTGCAGGGATTGTTTCACAAAAGTTCACAAACGTTTGTGTCCCGCATACACATAAAGCAAAGGGGGCATCGGGCATGGAACAGCGTTTGTGGATGATCCTGCAATTGTTTGGCGGGGCGGCACTTTTCTTATACAGTATGGACACCCTCACGGACGCTTTGCAGCAGGCGGCGGGGGACACCCTGCGGCAGGCCCTTGCCCGGCTCACGGCCCACCCGCTGGCCGGGGTGCTCACGGGGGCGGCGGTCACGGCGGTGGTGCAGAGCAGCTCGGCGGTCACGGTGCTGGTGCTGGGCCTTGTGGGGGCCGGGCTGCTGACCCTGCAGCGGGCCGTGCCGGTGGTGTTCGGGGCCAACATCGGCACCACGGTCACCGCGCAATTGCTGGCCTTCCGGCTGGAGGATGCCCGGTATCTGCTGCTGGTGGCGGGGCTGCTGCTCTGGTTCGCGGGGCGCGGGCGTCTGCACGCAGCCGGGCAGGCGCTGTTTGCGTTCGGCCTGCTGTTTGAGGGCATCGCGGTCATGGCCGAGGCCATGGAGCCGTTGGCAGCGGGGCCGGTGTTCCGGCAGTGGATGGCCCAGGTGCGGCACCGCCCCGGCCTGGGCCTGCTGGCAGGGCTGGGCATGACCCTTGCCGTGCAGAGCAGCTCCGCCACCATTGCGGTGCTGCAGCAGATGGCCGCCCGCCCCGGGCCGGACGGCGGGAGCCTGCTGGGCCTTGCGGGAGCCATCCCGGTGCTGTTGGGGGACAACATCGGCACCACCGTCACGGCGGTGCTGGCATCGGTGGGGCAGAGCCGGGACGCCAAACGTCTGGCGGCGGCCCACGCCCTGTTCAACCTGTCCGGGGCGGCGGTGTGCTGGCTGCTGCTGCCCCAGTTCACCGCGCTGGTGCGGCTGGTCTCGCCCCACGGGCCGGAGAGCGCCGTGCTGGCCCGGCAGATCGCCAACGCCCACACCCTGTTCAATCTGGGCTGCACGGTGCTGTGGCTGCCCCTGACCCCTTGCATGGTGCGCATCGTGTGCATTCTTTTGCCGGAGAAGCACGCCCCTGAGTTGAAATGAACGCCTTAAAATGGTATAATGACAGTGTATCGAACAATTTTGTGACACTTTTGTTGCACAAGCGATAAACTGACCCTTCTGTGGGCCTGCAGCGGTGTGCGGCTGCCGGGGCACAGAGCAAACCAAGAGGACGTGTTTACTATGAAGGATATCATCAACGGGTTGACCGAGCGGTTCCGCAGGCAGCATGTACAGGCCCGGCGCTATGTGGCCATGATGCTGGTGCTGGCCCTGCTCACCACCCTGTTCGTCAACTGGCAGCTCCATGGGGTGGGCATCTCCATGACTGCCGACTACCATTGCGGCTACGAGGAGCACCAGCACACGGCGGCCTGCTACGAAAAAGTGCTCACCTGTGGTTACGAGGAGGGCGAGCCGGAAACGCCCGTCACCTCTTCGGACAGCAGCGCCGATCCGGTGTCCGCCTACAGCGCGGAAGAGCCGGAAGAGCTGGAAGAGCCGGTGCAGACCGAGCCGGAGACCATCTGGGTGCCCCATGAGCACACCGATGCCTGCTACGAGGAGCACCGGGTGCTGACCTGCTATCAGGAAGAGCACGAGCACACCGACGACTGCTTTGACGAGTACGGTGCGCTCATCTGCGGCGAGTTCGAGCATATCCACGACGACAGCTGCTACACCACCGAGTATGAGCTGGTGTGCGGCCTGGACGAGGGCGAACTGGTGGAGGAACCCAACCCCGCCTATCAGGAAATGCCTGCCAGCCGCCCCGTGGTGGACCTGCCCCCTGAGCCGGCCGAGACCACTCCGGACGAGCCGGTGCTGCATCACCACACCGACGCCTGCTACACCGAGGAGCTGGTGTGCACCATCCCGGAGCACCACCACACCGTGGAGTGCCTGGCCGATACCCAGGCCGACGTGGAGACTGCCGAGGAATGGCAGGCCGCGGCCAACGTGGCCCTGAACGGCAACTGGGCCGAGGACCTGCTCACCGTGGCAAAGTCCCAGCTGGACTACCAGCAGAGCGACAAGAACTTCAAGCTGGATGTGGAGGACCAGCAGGTGCTGCGCGGCTACTCCCGCTATGGTGCCTGGTACGGCAACCCCTACGGTGCCTGGGACGTGATGTTCCTGTCCTACTGCCTGCACTTTGCGGGTGTGCCCCAGACGGTGGTGCCCCAGCGTGCGGGCGTGATGGCCCTGCACAGTGACCTGCGCGGCTCCCAGTGGCTCACCGACGCCGACGGCTCCACCGCAAGGCCCGGCGATATCGTCATCTACAACACCCTCACCACCGAGCAGGTGGCCGTGGACGAGAGTTCCTATGGCATCGCCCTGCTGGACCTGGACGAGGACCCCGACACCGCCGCCCAGCTCACGGCTTCCGAGCCGCAGGTGGACACCCGCACCGTGACCACCGAGACGGTGGGCGTCGTGTCCGCCGTGGACCCCGACGCCGGGACCCTGACCGTGATCTCCGGCAACGTGGACGGCAAGGTGGCCGAGGTGTCCGCTGCCATGTCCGACGTGACCAGTGTCATCTCGGTGACCGGCGCCTATGCCGCCGAGACCACCGCTGTGGCCCCGGAGGCCCCGGCAGGCTCCCAGGAGGAGCTGGACGGCAGCTATGCGCTGCTGGAAGATGAGGATGGCTTTGGGGCCACGGTGGAATGGGTCGGCGAGGCCCGGCAGCAGGACCCCGATGCCCCGGCCCTGCTGGCAGAAACTGCCGATACGGAGGTGAACCTGGACCCCGCCTGGATCACTAAGACAGAGTTCGAGAAGGAGGTCAATGGCTCCTGGGAGCCCCTGGTGGGGAATGAAGTGGAAAGCGGTACCAACGTGCAGGTCACCGTGACCTACAAGCTGCCTGCGAGCACCCTGAAGCCGGACCGGCGGACTCTGTGCTACCAGCTGCCTGAGGCCATGAAGCCCAAGCAGCCCACCTCCGGCAAGATCCTGGACGAGACCGACAACAACAAGGTCATTGGCACCTATACCATCGACACCAACGGCCTGGCAAAGCTGACCTTTGACAAAAGTGTGAAGTTCACCGGTTTGGATGCCAGCGGCAACCGGGAGTTTACCGGAACCTTCAAGTTCTCCCGGAAAGTATGGGCAGATGATTTTGAGAATAACAAAACCATCACCTTTGAAAAGGGCTTTACTCTGACCATCAAGAAGAAAACGGCAGATATAAAGATCAGTAAAGGGTACACCGGCTATTGGAGTGCCTTTGAAAATCATCCGGAAAGTGGCACCTTCATAAACCATTATATGGTGACGGTGGAGACCACCAACGGTACCAAAGACCCGGTGACCCTTACGGATACCCTGAACACGAATCAGAGTGGAATCAGTGCTGGTGATTACCTGAAGGGCGGCACCTACCTGAAAAACTCCTTTAAACTTTACAAGGAGGATGCTTCGGGTAAACGAACGGAGATCCTGCCGTTCCCCGACTGCAAGATCCAGGAGGACAGCAACGGCAACCCCCAGGTGGTCATTAAGGACCTGGAAGCATTGGGGATTGAAGAAAAGTACATCTGGTACTATGACGTTCAGCGGAACTATGCGGACTTTGACGAAATGCCCGACGGTGTCGGTATGATCTTCAATACGGCAACAGCGCAGGCAGGCTCCCAGGAGAAAAAGAAGGCTGAAGCATACTACACATGTAAAACCCCTCGCATTGAGAAGAAAGGCGAGTACGACCCCAAAACAGGCCGCATCCAGTGGACGATCACTGTAAAGACACCGCATTCTTTTCTGGGGTCCTATATGCTGCAGGGCTGCAAGATCACAGATGCCTTGCCAGATAGTGTGAAAATCGTAGGGGATGTAAAGGTAGGCAACGATACGATACCGGCAGAGGACTTTCTGCAAAAGGGCTATACCATCCCGGCGGATTTCACGGGGACGGAGCTGACCATCACCTTTGAGACCACCACCCCCCTGGGCGGCGGCTCGGTGAAAAACGTGGCACAGATCCTGACCAAGAGCGACCATACCTTTGAGGCCTCGGCTACCGTGAACATCGGGCAGGGGGCTTGGACCCTGAGCAAGCAGCTGTCCAGCAGCAGCAAGGGCCTGGCCAAATGGAATATCTCTGCCGCCAATGCGGCTGGCGAAAACAGCTTTACCCTGGTGGAGACCCTCCAGGATGCTGTGAACGAAAACGGCCAGACCCAGAGTGACACCCACTACGCCTACGCCGCAGAGCTGGAGAAGGCTTTGGAAAATGGCCTGACCCTGACCCTCCACGACGGCGGCACCATGAACTATGCTGATGCTAAGGCCGCCGGGGTCATTACCGTCACCTACTACAGCGGTGCCGACGGCACCGGCGGCACGGTGACTGCCAACGACCCCTCCACCCGGGTGCGGAGCTTTACCATCCAGATAAACAAGGAAGATGGCAACCCGGTGCGGCGTGTGGAGGTAAAGGACCTCCCTACCCACGAGAATCAGAGCAATGTGCCCACCGGAGAGAAATGGACTTACAAAAACAGCGTCAGCATCCAAGGCAGCTCTCAGAGGGCTGAGGCAGAGGACACCTACCACAGTTACAAGAGCTTTGAAAAACGGGTGTCGGCGAACAGCGATCAGGACGAATCTGGTTACCAAAGCGGAGACCAGACCTACCAGTACAGTAAACTCGACGGCAATAACCTCCACTACCAGCTGGTGGTGCAGACCGCTGCCGAGGATGATGCCGACATCGTCATCACCGATACCCTGCCGGAAAACACTGAGTTCAAGACCGACTGGGTGACGATCGGCATGGACGAAGGGGCCCCGGATAAGATCAGCGAGTTGAAGGGTGCCGCTGCCACTGTGGCCTACGAGAAAGCCACCCGGCAGCTGACCATTACCATCCGCGACTACAACCTGAGCAAGAACAAACAACACAAGTTCCGCATTCTGTACAAGGTGAGCGTGGACGACGATCCCAGCTGGAAGAACCCCTCGGTGGGCCAGGTGATCTACACCAACACGGCCCAATGGGGCGAGCTTACCGAGACCCTCCACACCACGGTGGAAAAGACTGTGGACCCCCTGAAAAAGACCGGACAGCTGGTGGATGGCAAAACCGACCGCATCGAGTACCAGGTGGTGGTGAACCCGGCCCGGAAGGACCTGTCGGTGGAAGCCAACAAGGCCCCGACCATTGAGCTGTGGGACGACGTAACGGCCCAGAATGGTGCCATTGTCCGGGGCGACCTGGAGTCCGTAAAGCTGTATTACTTCCAGTACGATGCAGCCACCAACACCGTGACCCGAGGGGAGGAAGTGCCTCGCAGCCTGTACCAGGTGCTGCCGGCAGATGACAAGGGCTGGCTCCACATGGTGATCCCCAACCAGACCGCCATGATCCTGGTGTACCAATGTGATGTAAAGCAGGGCAGTGCTGCCGAAGATTACAACGTGGACAACACCGTCAGGCTGGGCAATGGAGCCTCCGCCAACTCGGGTTCCATGCGGTTTGAATATGCATCTTCTGCCACTGCCTCCACCGGACAGTTCCTGCTCCACAAGGTGGACGATTACTCCGGCGTGGCATTGCAGGGGGCAGAGTTTACCATCTGGCAGTATGATCTGCAAACCAAGGATTGGCGGCGCTGGAGCGGCGGCGTAAACGGCACCGTCACCACCAACGAAAAGGGCCAGGTGAGCCTGACGGTGCTGGAAAACGGCAGCGAACAGACCCTGAAGCCGGATCTGCTGTATAAGATCGTGGAGACCAGAGCACCCCAGAACTACCAGAAGGACGATACCCCCCACTATGTGCTGTTCCACAAGAGCAGCGAGACCTCCCAGACGGCCTTTGATACCGCTACGGGCAAGGGGACGGCGATGGATGAGGGAAAGACCATTCAGTTTGATGATGTCCAGGTGGGCAGTGCCGCCCAGACCACCACGGCACAGTATACCAACCGCTACAGCAACCTGACCGTCAGCAAGCTCTGGCTGGATGCCGATACCCGCCAGCCGGTGGAACCGGCGGTGAACAGCATCCGCATCAAGGTCTGGCAGTACACCGACAATGACAAGGACAGAACGTTGTTTGCCGAAGCCGACCTGACCGCAGGTAACAACTGGACCTGGTCCGAGTCGGGGGACAAGCTGCCCCTGGCGGACAAGAACGGCAATGCGTACCACTACCTGGTGGAGGAAGTGACCACCGGCAACTGGAACGTGTACATCTCCAACAACGGCGTGCAGACCGGCAATATCACGGTGCAGAACTACGTTTACACCGGCTACGAGTTGCCGTCCACCGGCGGCATGGGCACGGCACCCTTCGGGGTGCTGGGCGGCGCACTGGCCGCTGCAGCAGCCCTGCTGCTGGTCCGCAAACGGAAACAGAACGAGGAGGAGTGAGCAGCCATGAAACAAAACAAAAACAACCGGTTTGCCGCTCTTCTGCTGTCGCTGTGCATGGCCGTGTGCTGTGCACTGCCCGCGCTGGCAGCCCCCGCGGCCAGCGCCAACATCGACCTGAGCCGCACCGGCAGCATGGACGTGACCCTGTACGACCACCAGAACGACGTCCCCCTGCGGGGCGGCGCACTCACCGTGTACAAGGTGGCGGACGTGGCCCGCACCAACGGCGACCTGCACTTTGTGTACACCGCCGACTTTACGGGCTGCGGCATCGCGCTGGGCGACCTGACGGACAGCACGCTGGCTTCCAGGCTGGAAGCCAAGCTGCCCGCCCGCGCCGTCGGCACCACCCATAAGATCAGCGAGCAGGGCATCGTCTCCTTTGATGCGCTGCCGCTGGGCCTGTACCTCGTGGTGCAGACCGAGAACTCCAAGGGCTACGAGGCCATCAATTCCTTCCTGGTGTCGCTGCCCATGGCGGACGAAAGCGGCTGGCTTTACACCGTGGACGCCACCCCCAAGGTGGGCGCGCCCACGCAGGAGGTGACCCCGCCCGAACCGGAAACTCCCAGCAAGCCTTCGGAACCGGACAAACCGTCCAAGCCGGAGAAGCCCTCGGAGCCGGACAAGCCCACCCAGCCCGACAACCCGGACATGCCGGTCAATCCCAACGACCCCAACCGCCCGGTGTCGCCCGGTACGCCGGATAACCCGGTGAACCCCGGCAACCCGGACAACCCCGTGGCCCCCGGCAACCCGGATAACCCGGTGGCGCCGGGCCGCCCGGACGGCAATGCACTGCCCCAGAGCGGCCAGCTGAACTGGCCCATCCCGTTCATGGCCTGCAGCGGCGTGCTGCTGTTTGCCGTCGGCTGGGTGCTGGACCGGAAGGAGACGCTGGCATGAACACAAAGCAGAAGATTGGCCGCGCCTGCATGATCGTGGGCATCCTGCTCATTCTGGGCGCACTGGCCCTGCTGGGCTATAACCAGTGGGACGCCAACCGCGCCGACAAGGCTTCGCAGGACGCCCTGGGCAAGCTGGAAGAGACCCTGACCGAGACCATGGAGGACAAGACGAAGGACGAAGAGCCGGTGGTCCAGCCGGAGCTGGACCCGGAGCAGGAGATGACCGTCACCGACATCGACGGCTGGGGCTACATCGGCTGCCTGTCCATCCCGTCCATCGGGCTGGAACTGCCCGTGATGAGCGAGTGGAGCTATGCGGGCCTCAAGGTGGCCCCGGGCCGCTACTCCGGCTCCACCTACGCCGACAACATGGTGGTCTGCGCCCACAACTACGCCAAGCATTTCAGCCCCATCAAGTGGCTGGCCCTGGGCAGCGAGGTGTACTTTACCGACATGGACGGCAAGCGCTGGAGCTATGAGGTGTCCAACGTGGAGACCATCCAGCCCACCGACATCGACAAGATGATCACGGCCAGCGACGAGGACGCCTGGGACCTGACCCTGTTCACCTGCACCACCGGAGGCCGCGCCCGCTGCGCCGTGCGCTGCACCCGCACCGCCTACCCGGAGCCGCTCCACGCGGAGGAGTGAACCCCGGCAGGAACGGGACGATTTGGAATGCCCTCCGCTTTGCTCTGGCAATATCAGCGGAAAATTATTTTTAAAGATATGCAATCCCGGAAAATCTGCGGATTTTCCGGGATTGTTTTTTCACGGATGGGCGTTAAGGAAAGTGGCCTGTTCTCTGGAAGGCAAACGATTTAGAATGCCCTCCGCTTTGCTCTGGGCATAAATAGCAGAAGAATTATTTTAGATTTTGCAAATCCGGCAGGGCTGCGGCCCCGCCGGATTTGCTTTTTCACGGGAAGGGTCGTTACGGGAAGTGGCATCGGCTGCTGTTGGCCTGCGGCCAAAGCGCAGAAGGAGAACTCGCGTTTTGCGGAAAGGAATCCCGTAACGTCCCTCCCGGTGCGATGTCATTCCGGTATCAGATGCCACTCCCCGCCATGACCCCTCTGGTGAAAAGGCAACTCCGGAAAATCCGCAGATTTTCCGGAGTTGCAATAAAAAATAATATTTCCTCTAATTATGGCGCAGCGCACGCGGAGCCATTTTAAATCGTTCTGTTCCGGTTTCCCGCAAGCGTACAGGGAACTGTCGCGCCAGCGTCCACAAAAAAGCACCCGCCATGCGGATGCACAGCGGGTGCCTTGAAGGGCTCTGCGGGGATGCTCAGTGGGTGGTGCCCATGTCCACAGCCAGGTCGGCGTCGTTCTTCACAACGGCCTCCACGGCCTTCTCCAGGCCGCGGGCGATCTGGTGCAGGTCCATGCTGGGGGTGCCCAGGGGCTTGTTGACCACCTGCTCCATGGCGTAAGGCACATGGATGAAGCCGCCCCGGATGTTGGGGTACTTCTTGTCGATGAGGTACAGCAGGGTGTACATCAGGTAGTTGCACACATAGGAGCCTGCAGTGTAGGACAGGGCGGAGGGGATGCCTGCGTCCTTGATGCTCTGCACCATGGCCTTCACGGGCAGGGAAGTGAAGTAGGCGGTCTCGCCGTCCTCCTGGATGGTCACGTCGATGGGCTGATAACCGGCGTTGTCGGCGATGCGGCCGTCCATCAGGTTGATGGCCACCTTTTCCGGGGTGATGGCGGAGCGGCCGCCGGCCTGACCGATGCAGATGACCACATCGGGCTGATTTGCCTGAATGGCAGCTTCCAGCACCTCACCGGCACGGATGAACTCGGTGGGCACTTCCTGCTTGACGATCTCGGCACCGGCGATGGTGTCGGGCAACAGCTTCACCGCCTCAAAAGCGGGGTTGACGGTCTCGCCGCCAAAGGGGTCGAAACCAGTGAGCAGAATCTTCATAGTAAAAAGCCTCGATTCTCAGATATAAATGGACGGCTCCAGAACGGTGAGCTGTCCGTGATCCATGATCATGCGGTTGTCCACATAGATGCAGGGAGCGTGGGTGACCAGATCGTAATGGCCGGAAGCATCCTGCACACCGCCCAGCGCAATGTTGCGCCCGAACCCGATATGGAAGGTGCCATAGGTGGATTCGTCCTCGATGTAGCAGTTGCCTGCACAGCGGGAGTGGGTGTTGAGCCCGATGCCGAACTCCGCCGCCACCACCATGTTCTCCGGGTCGTGGAAGCGGGCCAGAAACTGCTTGAGCCGCCTGCCGCTGGCATTGTCCTCGATCTCCACGATGCGGCCGCCGCGCAGCTCCACCCGCACGGGGCCGTCCACGATGCCGATATAGCCCATGGAGCCGTCCAGGATCAGGGTGCCGTTGGTGTCGCTCTCCACCGGTGCCACATACACTTCCACGCTGGCAGAGGAAAGGCCCTTGCCGTCGTGGCAGCAGCCGTTGAAGAAGCCGGGCACACGCCCCTCGATGTTGAAATCCAGGTTCGTGCCAAGCTCCGTGGTCACATGGATGTGTCTGGCGTTCTGGTAGCAGGCCATGATGATGCTGGCCATGATCCTGCTTTTGGGCAGGCTCATGTTCAGGAAGTCGTAGCTCAGCAGTGACTGCCCGTTGCTGGTGCTCAGCGGCAGCGACAAAAACCGGTTGCGGCGGGCGATGACCCGCTTGACGGCCCGTGTGGTGATGAGGGAATACTCGGCAGCACCGATCACGGCGTTGTAGGGGTCAAAGGCGTCCTCGCGGTCATCGAAATACTGGCCCACCTGCTCGTGCAGGTCGTCCAGCATCAACACATCCGCCACGCTGCCCACCGCCTGTGCAGCTTGCTGCATGGCCGCCACCTCGACAGCATACTTCTGGCTGGATACGATCAATAAGCGTTCGCCTGCACGGAGCCGGACCCAGTCGCGAATAATGATATCGGCTCCGTGCTGAATTGCTTGTTCCATTGAATCACTCGATCTAACAAAAAAATCACTTCAGGAGGATCATCATCACGATCTGGACCACCATCATGATGATGGCGACAGGAACCTGATTCTTGATGACGCCCATGGGCTTCTTCATATCCAGCAGTGCCACGGGCACGGTGTTGAAGTTTGCAGCCATGGGGGTGCACAGGGTGCCGCAGAAGCCGCAGGTCAAAGCCAGCATGCCGATGACCACCGGGTTTGCGCCGTGGGCCAGCACGAACGGGTAGCCGATGCCCACGGTCATCACGGTGATGGCGGCGTAGGCGTTGCCCATGATCATGGTGAACAGCATCATGCCGATGGCGTACACCACGATACCGGCGTTCACGTTGCCCTCGGGGATGATGTGGCTGACCAGGTCAGAGATCACATCGCCGACACCGGCAGCGGTGAAGACGGAGCCCAGGCAGGCCAACAGCATGGGCAGCATGGACAGGGGGCCCACGGTGGACAGCATGCGCTCGGAATCGTTCAGGAAGGTGGAGGGCTTGTTGTCGCGGTTCATGATCATCAGCAGGATGATGGCCACGATAACGCCCAGAGCCACGCCGTTCAGGGCGGACAGGCCGATGCCCATGCCGGTGATGGCGCAGATGACGGCCAGCATGCCGATGCTCAGGGTGGGGACAAAGATCTTCATGCCGATCTTCTCATAGGTAGCCTCGGTCTCGGCCTTGGTGGCAGCAGAGACAGCGCCCTTCTTGACCTTCTTGAGGATGGCGGGGATGCACATCACCACCACCAGGATGCCGCTCACCAGAGAGGGCAGCCAGCGGCCCAAGGCAAGCACGACGCCCAGCACGGCCCAGAAGATAAAGGTGCCCACGGGTTCCGGGTTCTCCTTATCCTTCAGGTTCTTCACACCGCAGTAGATGCACAGCAGGCCGATGATAAAGTAGATGATCTCCATCACCTTGGTGGACAGGCTGTAATCAGCACTCATAAAAAAGCTCATTCTTCTGTCCTCCCTTACTTATAGTACTTCTGGATCATCTTGCGATCCTTGATCACATAGAATACGATGGCGACCACAGTGGCAATGATGCACACGGGGATCTCGATGGCAGCCAGCTGGGCCAGCTCCACCTCGATGCCCAGGCCGGCCAAAGTGCTCTGCACCAGCAGGCCGCCGGAGCCGCCCACGAACAGGACCTGACCGAAGAACCAGGTGATGTTCTCCATGCCGGCAGCCATACCCTTCAGCTCCTCGACATGCTCCTCATTGGGCTCATGGCCCTGTGCTACAATGGCACCTTCGGCCATGGGCATGATGACGGGGCGCACGAAACCGGCCACGCCGCCAAAGCCCACGTTAAAGGCTGCAAAGATCGAGCGCATCACGCCGTAGATGCCGATGACCAGGCCGGAGGTGGCACCCTTGAACTTGCCGATCAGGGCAGCGGCTGCTTCACGCAGGCCGTTGCGCTCCAGCGTGCCGGTGACCAGCATCACGATGATGAAGATGGCCATGCTGCGGTTTGCCACAAAGGTGCTGCCCAGCGTTTCCAGCAGGGTGACCGGGCCCAGACCGCCAACCAGTGCAGTCACAACGGCTGCCACCAGAATGACCAGAATGGAGTCCAGCTTCAGTGCAAAGCCAGCGATGACGATGACAATGCCGAGTAGTTTTAGTAGTTCCATAATTGCCTTCCTTTATACTTATATTTTCCCGGCATCGTACCGCGCCCCGGCAGCCTGTGGGTCAGAGGGCCGCAGGGGAAAAGCCGTGTGCCGAAAAGACGAGAAGGGGGAAGAGCCTGCTCAGAGGCGGACGAAAGCCGCCAGCAGAGCCGAGAATGCGGCCGCCGTGATCCACAGCGGGACAAGGCGGCGGCGCAGGTGGGCGGCGATGTCGCACTGCTCCAGCACACCGGAGGACTTGAGGGGCACCACGGTGGTGGAAGCGGGCACGGCGGCCTCGCTGCCATAGGGATTTGAAGAGGTGAACTCGCCGGTGCCGTCCTTGGCCGGGCAGGCGTACACGCCGTACCAGGAAGCCAGGATGCCGCCCTTCCCGGCGGCGGCCTTCTGCACCCGTACCCGCTGCACGGTCAGTGCCTCGGCCCTGCGCTCCTCCACCATCAGGTTGACGCGCATCATGCTCACAAGGTTCAGCACCGAGGACACGGCGATGAGCAGATCAAAGACCAATACCAGAATGAGCAGCGGGTGCATGGGCAGTTCCCTCCAAAAGCGGTGCCGCAGCCCGCAGGCGGTGCAACACCTTATAAAGTTAAGTTCATTATATCATAAAACCATCACAAAAGTAAATGAATCGCCCCAGATTCGCGTTTGCGAAGTGCAGCGGAGCAATGAAAGCCCCAGCGGGGCTTTTAAGCGACAGAGCGGTCTTGCGCCAGCAAGATGGAGGGGGCCTCGCCCCGACAAGATTCGCGTTTGCGAAGTGCAGCGGAGCAATGAAAGCCCCAGTGGGGCTTTTAAGCGACAGAGCGGTCTTGCGCCAGCAAGATGGAGGGGCCTCGCCCCGACAAGCTCCGGACGATAAGCACAAAAAAATCCCCCGTTTCCCGAAAGAAACAGGGGAAGTGTGCCGGTTAGTTTAAAAGAAGAGCAAACAGAACGATCTCGGCCGCACAGCGCTTTATCGCAAGGCTAAAAAAGCGCAGATGTAACAGCATATCTGTGATATGCAAACCAACGCGGTTGCTGTTGCATTAAAAAAGTTGGTTTGCTATAAATTTTCAGAGGCTCCCACGGCATTTTCTCCAATTCCGGTGTTGGCATTTTGGTTATAGCTACGAACTTATTTGTTGTAAGTACTATTTGTAGAACAATATATTGACAGATATGATCAGCTCTGCTACGTTAAGTACAGGGTGACCACCATTTTTATTCTATTCAAAAAAGGAGGCTTGACCATGAAACGACTTCGCTTAGGCATACAACTGGCTATATGCCTGCTTGTTTCTCTGATGTTGCTTCTGTGCGGCTGCAGTCGGACAGAAACCAGAGAGATTCCGGCCAGTTCTGCACCGGAAACCGTCCAGGCAACACCGGAATCCGTAAAAAAGAACACCTCCCTTACCCCGCAGGAAGAATTGGAAAAGCTTTCTTTGACACCGCAGACCACACAGTGCCCTATTTGCGGAGGAACCGATCTGAAGGTAACACTTGCAAGTTCTGAAGTGCAAAAAGGGAGCATGCGTGCACAGAAGTGTATCCACTATCTCTATGGGGAAGATTATGTCAGCCCGCTGAACCTTCGTGTATGTGACGTTTGCTTATCGTGCACTTATCCCGAAGACCCCTGGCACGGAGATTGCTATGATGTCCCGCTTGGTTCCAGCACCGTCTGTCATGGCTATCAGTGAGATTCCCGTTTTAAACTGTGATCATTTGACAAAACAGAGCAAATATGCCATCACAAAAAGGCAGAACTTCGCAGGAGGTTCTGCTTTTTTTATCGCAAGGCTAGAAATTAGCGTAACCGTAACAGCATATCTGCGATATGCAAACCAACGTTGTTGCAGTCGCATTAAAAAGTTGGTTTGCTATAGTTGGAACAAAACCTTCGCCTTGTTATTGCAGCCCTCCGGAATGGCACAAAAAAATCCCCCGTTTCCCGGAGGAAACAGGGGAGGGGACTGCCTTGCGGCAGCAATTACTTGTTCTGGATGTACTCGTGGATGGCCTTGGCGGCAGCCTTGCCGGCACCCATGGCCTTGATGACGGTAGCGGCACCGGTCACGGCATCGCCGCCGGCGTACACGCCGTCACGGCTGGTCTTGCCGTCGTCGCCGTCGGTGACGATGCAGCCGTGCTTGTTGGTCTCCAGACCCGGGGTGGTGGAGCGGATCAGCGGGTTGGGGCTGGTGCCCAGGCTCATGATCACGGTGTCCACGTCCAGCTCAAACTCGCTGCCCTTCTTCTCAATGGGGCGGCGGCGGCCGGAAGCATCGGGCTCGCCCAGCTCCATCTCCACGCAGGTGATGGACTTGACGAAGCCTTCGTCGTTGGCGTGGATCTCCACGGGGTTG
>ENA-OWPB01001372-OWPB01001372.1-human-gut-metagenome-genome-assembly--contig:-NODE-1372-length-22526-cov-9.122914_pt1 | contig 22526 bp, 21 predicted proteins | sample MGYA00248260_ERZ651838 | MGnify/ENA primary metagenome ERZ651838 (study PRJEB26924, sample SAMEA4378304) | human gut metagenome | biome: human gut; feature: human-associated habitat; material: faeces...
GTTAAAAGGGAAGCGGGTGCAAATCCCGCACGATCTCGTCACTGTGATAAGGGAGCCCGCGGCCCGGGTGCTTCTGGCACCGGCCACTGAAGCGTTGCTTTGGGAAGGCGGCGGCGGGCGCAGATCTTTCAGCCAGGAAACCTGCCTGCTGTTGGTACAGGAGCGCACCGCTCCGGACCACGAGGAATTGGTCGTGCCGAAAAGCCTATGGATCATGGGTCTTTTTGTGTTGCCATTCCGCAAGCAGAAAGGCCTTTTTTGTTTGCGGAAAACGCCCTTTCAGCGCCATGTTCAGGGGTATGCAAACTGTTCTGTACGAACAAAAAGGAAAGGAATTCATCATGAGGAAACGCAACATCCGCAAGGCTGCTGCCGCCCTGACTGCCCTGGCTCTGTGCGCCGGTGTGCTCAGCGGCTGCGGCGGCGCCGCATCCAGCACCGCTTCCAGCGCAGCAAGTTCTTCTGCCGCTGCCAGCAGCGAAGCATCCGGCGAGGACGCCGACGAGGCTGCCGCAAAGAACGTGGCAGACCTGATCGATGCCATCTATGTACAGGAGCGCAACGACAACACCGACGAGCAGTGTGCTGCTGCCAAGGCTGCCTGGGACGCCTTGACCGACGCTCAGAAGGAGCTGGTGGAAGGCGAAAATGCTGACCCCGATTACTTTGGCCGTGACACCGGCGATGCTTCCAAGGATGACGCCCGCAACGAGGACAACATCGGCGAGAACGAGCTGCTGGTGGTCTCCTTTGGCACCTCCTTCAACGACAGCCGTGTGAAGGACATCAAGGGCATCGAGGACGCCCTGCAGGCCGCCTACCCTGACTGGAGCATGCGCCGCGCCTTTACCGCACAGATCATCATCAACCATGTGCAGGCCCGTGACGGCGAGAAGATCGACAACATGCAGCAGGCCATGGACCGCGCTGTGGCCAACGGCGTGAAGAACCTGATCGTGCAGCCCACCCATCTGATGCACGGTGCCGAGTACGACGAGATGATGGAGATGATCGACTCCTACCGCGACAAGTTCGAGAGCGTTGCCGTGGCTGAGCCCCTGCTGGGCGAGGTCGGTTCTGACGCCACCGTGATCAACTCCGACAAGGAAGTGGTTGCCAAGGCCGTGACCGAGGCCGCCGTGAAGGATGCCGGTTACGAGAGCCTGGACGCCGCCGCTGCCGAGAAGGTCGCCTTCGTGTTCATGGGCCACGGCACTTCCCACACTGCAAAGGTGAGCTACAGCCAGATGCAGACCACCATGCAGACCCTGGGCTATGACAATGTGTTCATCGGCACCGTGGAGGGTGAGCCCGAGGAAACCGCCTGCGAGAACGTGATCGAGGCTGTGAAGGCCGCCGGTTACACCAAGGTCGTCCTGCGTCCCCTGATGGTAGTGGCAGGCGATCACGCCAACAACGACATGGCCGGTTCCGACGAGGATTCCTGGCTGAGCCAGTTCAACGCCTCCGGCGCATTTGAGTCTGTGGACTGCCAGATCGCCGGTCTGGGCGAAGTGCCCTCCATTCAGAAGCTGTACGTTGCCCACACCAAGGCTGCCATTGATTCTCTGAACGGCTGAAAATAACTGCCAAATTGCCCGGAGGGAGTGATCTTTTCGGGCAATTTTTCTTTTTGACAGGATTGTGGTATACTGAGACCTGCAGGGAGTTTCTCCCTTTCTGATTCTGAAACATTGAGGTATTTTTCTATGCGCTGCAAACAGATGCTTTCCCTTTCCGTTGTCACCGTGCTGCTGGCCGCTTCTCTGGCAGGCTGCGGCACTTCTTCCACCGCTCCGTCGGCCGTCTCTTCCGAGGCCCCTTCCAGCGCGGCAAGTTCCGCCGCATCCGAAGTCACGGAGACCGCCGCTCTGCCGGACGGCGTATACACTGCCGAGTTTGATACCGACAGCGGCATGTTCCATGCCAACGAGGCCTGCGACGGCAAAGGCACCCTGACCGTCAAGGACGGCAAGATGACCTTCCATGTCAGCCTGGTGTCCAAAAAGATCGTGAACCTGTACCCCGGCCTGGCCGCTGATGCCGAGGCCCACAAAACGGACTGGCTGCTGCCCACCACCGACACTGTGACCTACTCCGACGGCACCAGCGAAGAGGTGTACGGCTATGACATCCCGGTCACTGCGCTGGATACCGACTTCCAGCTGGCCATTCTGGGCTCCAAGGGTACCTGGTACGACCACACCGTGAGCGTGCGCAATGCCCAGCCCAAGACCGAGGAAGTCTCCGAGACCCCCGCAGACGGCGAATACACCGTATCTGTGGCACTGGAGGGCGGCTCCGGCCGTGCCACCGTGGACAGCCCCGCCACTCTGACCGTGGCCGACGGCAAGATGACCGCCACCATCGCATGGAGCAGCCCCAACTATGACTATATGGTCGTGGACGGCGAGAAGTACCTGCCCACCAACACCGAGGGCAACTCCACCTTTGAGATCCCGGTCGCTGCCCTGGGCACCCCGCTGGCCGTGACCGCCGACACGGTGGCCATGAGCACCCCGCACGAGATCGAATACACCCTGACCTTTACTTTGGAGTAACCTTCCATGAAGCTGACCCGCGCTCAATTTTTAAAGGCACTGCCCGCCGCGGTGCTGGCGCTTGCAGGCTGCACTGCCGCGCCTACTGCACCGGCCGATACGGACGAGCTGGTGTTTGACCACGCCTACCCGCTGGACTACGCCACCCAGTTTACCGCCGACTGCTATGCGGACGGCTCTACCCTGCTGACCATCCCGGACGCACAGGCAAAGTTCCTTGTCCGGCCGGAAGGCGCTGCCACCCTGCGCACTGTGCCCGAGGGCGTGACCGTTTTGCAGCAGCCGCTGCAGAACCTCTATCTGGTGTCCACCTCGGTGATGGACCTGTTCCTTGCACTGGACGCACTGGACTGCATCGCCCTGAGCGGCACCCGCGCCGAGGGCTGGTATCTGGACGAGGCCCGGCAGGCCATGCTGGACGGGCGCATTGCCTATGCGGGCAAATACAGCGCCCCGGACTACGAGCAGATCCTTGCCGCGAATTGCGGCCTTGCCATTGAGAACACCATGATCTACCACACCCCGGAGGTCAAGGAGCAGCTGGAGCGCTTCGGCATCCCGGTGCTGGTGGAGCGTTCCAGCTACGAGAGCGGCCCGCTGGCCCGCATGGAGTGGATCAAATTCTACGGCATCCTGCTGGGCAGGGAGGAACTGGCACAGCAGGTGTTTGACCGACAGGCGGAGCGCATCGCTCCCCTGCTGGACCAGCAGTCCACCGGCAAGAGCTGCGCGTTCTTTTCTATCTCGGCCAACAATCTGGCCAACGTGCGCAAGGGCGGCGACTATGTGGCCCGCATGATCGAGATGGCCGGGGCCGACTATGTGTTTGCCGATCTGACCGACAACGGCAACAGCCTTTCCACCATGAACCTGCCGCTGGAAGACTTCTACGCCGGTGCACGGGACGCCGACTTTCTGATCTACAACAGTACCATTGAGGGCGTTGTCTCCACCACCGACGAGCTGGTGGCCAAGTGCTCCCTGCTGGCGGACTTCAAGGCTGTGCAGAATGGGCATGTCTGGTGCGTTGCCCAGAGCTTTTTCCAGCAGAGCATGGAATTGGCCGATTTTATCCTGGAGCTGCACCGTCTGTTCACCGAGGATGCGCCGGACGGATTGCAGTATTTCATTCACGTTGAGTAAGGAACCGCTTATGACCCGCAAAAAACGCTATCTGTTTTCCTATCTCCTGCTGGCGCTGGCGCTGGTGGTTCTGTTTGCCGCCAACCTGTTCTGGGGCAGTGTTGCCCTGACCCCCGGTGCCGTGCTGGCGGCCCTGACCGGCCGCGGGCAGGACGCACTGTCGGTGGGCATCATCACCCAGCTGCGCCTGCCCCGGGCCGTGATGGTGGTGTTGCTGGGCGCGGCACTCTCTGCGGCAGGCTATCTGCTGCAGACCTTTTTTGCCAACCCCATCGCCGGGCCTTTTGTCATGGGCATTTCCAGCGGAGCCAAGCTGGCCGTAGCACTGGTGATGGTGGTGTTCCTGAACCACGGCCTGCTCACCAGCTCCCTCACCCTGATCCTGGCCGCCTTTGCGGGGGCTATGGCCGCCATGGCCTTTGTGCTGGCGGTGGCCCGTCGGGTGCAACGCATGAGCATTCTGGTCATCTGCGGCGTCATGATCGGTTACATCTGTTCCGCTGTCACCGAGTTCGTGGTGGCATTTGCGCAGGACTCCAACATCGTCAACCTGCACAACTGGTCACAGGGCAGCTTTTCCGGCATGACCTGGGGCAATGTACAGGCGGCGGCACTGGTGGTGCTGCCTGCGCTGGCAGCAGCCTTCTGCCTGGCCAAACCCATGAGCGCCTACCAGATGGGCGAAGCCTATGCCCAGAGCGTGGGCGTGAACGTGAAGCGTTTTTCCCGGCTGCTGGTACTGCTTTCCAGTCTGCTGGCGGCCTGTGTCACGGCCTTTGCGGGGCCCATCTCCTTTGTGGGCATCGCAGTGCCGCATCTGGTCAAGCAGCTGCTGGGCAGCGCAAAGCCGCTGGTGGTGCTGCCGGGCTGCTGCCTGGGCGGGGCCGCCTTCTGTTTGCTGTGCGATCTGATCGCCCGCAGCCTGTTTGCTCCCACGGAGCTTTCCATCAGCGCGGTCACCGCCGTGTTTGGTGCGCCGGTGGTCATCGGGCTGCTCATCCGCCGGAACCGGGAGGGTGCACAATGAGGGAATTTCTCTGTGAAACGCAGGAGCTTGCCATCGGCTACGGCAAAATGCCGCTGGCCTCCGGCATTGCACTAAGGGCAAATCCGGGGCAGATCCTTGTCCTTGTCGGCCCCAACGGCGCGGGCAAATCCACCCTGCTCAAAACACTGGCCGGACAGCTGGCCCCGCTGGGCGGCACTGTGCTGCTGGACGGGCAGGACCTGACCGCCTACACCGGCACGGCCCGGGCGCAGAAGCTGGCTCTGATGCTGCCTCACACCCGCCGCACCGAGCTGACCACCTGCTTTGAGTTTGCCGCGGCCGGGCGCATCCCTTACACCGGGCGGCTGGGCATTCTGTCCGACGCCGACCGGCAGGCCGTGCAGGATGCACTGGAAATTGCCGGAGCTGCGCATCTCGCGGACCGGGACTTCAACTGCATCAGTGATGGTCAGCGTCAGCGTGTTTTGCTGGCCCGTGCCATCTGCCAGCAGCCTAAAGTGCTGCTGCTGGACGAGCCCACCTCCTTTCTGGACATCAAGGGCAAGATTGAGCTTCTGACCATCCTGCAGAAGCTGGCCCATGAACAGGGCCTTGCGGTCATCGTGAGCCTGCACGAGCTGGACATGGCACAGAAGATCGCGGGCGCAGTGGTGTGCGTGTTCCCGGACCATGTTTCCGGCGTGCTGACCCCGGATGACGCCTTTGCCCCGGACAATATCCGTGCCCTCTACGCGCTGAGCGAAGCGCAGTACACGGCCCTGTTCGGGCAGGCAAAGCCCCAAAAGCCCACGTTCGAGCACTACGTCCGCAGCGGGCAGAAGCTGCTGCGCTGCGGCTATACCACCGGCACCTGTGCGGCGCTGGGGGCAGCGGGCGCGGCCCGGCTGCTGCTTACCGGCCATGCGCCGGAGACGGTGGCCCTGCGCACCCCAAAGGGCATCGTGGTGGAGGTAGCACCCCTGTTCTGCCGCCGCACCGACACTGGGGCCGAATGCGCCATTGAAAAGGACGGCGGCGACGACGTGGATGTGACCACCGGCCTGCCGGTGATCGCCACAGTGGAACTGCTGCCGGGCTGTACGGACATCCGCATCGACGGCGGCAGAGGTGTGGGCCGGGTGACCAAACCCGGCCTCGATCAACCCGTTGGTGCCGCCGCCATCAACCATGTGCCCCGGCAGATGATCGCCGAGGCCCTGCGCCGGGAGGCTGAAGCCGCCTGTTATACCGGCGGCTTTGCGGTGACCATTTCCATCCAGAACGGCGAGGAAGTGGCCCGGCGCACCTTCAACCCGCACATCGGGGTGGAGGGCGGCCTTTCGGTGCTGGGCACCAGCGGCATCGTGGAGCCCATGAGCCAGCAGGCCATCCTGGACACCATCCAGCTGGAAATGAACCAGGCTGTTTTGCGGGCCGGTACCCCAAAGCGGCTCATCCTTGCCCCGGGCAACTACGGGCTGGACTACCTGCACGACACCTACCCGGCCTTTGCGGCCATCCCGGTGGTCAAGACCTCCAACTTCATCGGAGATACGCTGGATATGGCAGCTTCTGCCGGGTTTGAACAGGTGCTGCTGGTGGGCCATGTGGGCAAGCTGGTCAAGGTGGCCGGCGGCATCATGAACACCCACTCCCACACGGCCGACTGCCGCACCGAGCTGTTCTGCGCCCATGCCGCCCTCTGTGGAGCAGGCCGGGAGCTGTGCGCGGCTTTGTACGCCGCCGCCACCACCGACGCCTGTCTGGAGCTGCTGGACGCCGCCGGACTGCGCGCCCCGGTGCTGGAAAGCCTGCTGGATGTCATCCAACTGCACCTCGACCGCCGGGCGGGCGGAGCCTTCCGGGTGGGTGCAGTGCTGTTTTCCAACCAACACGGGCCGCTTGGCGCAACACAAACTGCAAAGGAGCTGCTTGAACAATGGAACAACGCATGACCGGCACCTTTTACGGGGTCAGCGTCGGCCCCGGTGACCCGGAGCTGCTGACTTTGCAGGCCGTGCGTCTGCTGCGGCAGTGCCCGGTGCTGGCTGCGCCGCAGACCACTTCCGGGCAGATGCTGGCGCTGGACATCGCCCGCCGGGCACTGAGCAGTGAGCTGGACTGCAAGACCATCCTGCCCTTGCAGTTTGCCATGAGCCGGGACGCCGCCGTGCTGCGCGCCTCTCACGAGACCGCTGCCAGCGCAGTGCGGCCTTTTCTGGATGCCGGGCAGGATGTGGCCATGCTGAACCTGGGTGACGTGTCCATTTATGCCACCTTTGGCTATCTGCAGGAGATCCTGCAGGCGCAGGGCTATGCCACCGCGATGGCGGCGGGTGTGCCCAGCTTCTGCGCGGCAGCAGCCCGGCTGAACCAGCCCCTTACCGGCGGCATGGACGCTCCTCTGACCATCGCCCCCGGCAGCCGGGCCGACGAGGTATTGGACACCCCCGGCACGAAAGTCCTGATGAAAACCGGGCGTCAGCTGCCCGCCCTGCTGGACACCCTGGACGCCCACGGTGCGTTGAGCCGCAGTGCCCTCGTGTGCAGCTGCGGCCTGCCGGACGAAATGATCTTCCCCGACCTTTCGACTGCGCGCCCGCCGCAGGATGGCAGCAAGGCCGGATATTTTGCTACGGTACTGGTAAAGGAGTAACTGCTATGGTACACTTTGTAGGCGCGGGGCCCGGTGCCCCGGACCTGATCACTCGGCGGGGCGCAGCCCTGCTGCAGGAGGCTGATTGCATCATCTACGCGGGCAGTCTGGTCAACCCGGCCCTGCTGGGACTGGCAAAACCCGGCTGCGCCATTTACAACAGCGCCGAGATGACGTTGGAACAGGTGCTGGATGTGATGCGCACCATGGAGGCAGACGGCAAAATCACCGTGCGCCTGCACACCGGCGACCCCTGCCTGTACGGGGCCATCCGGGAACAGATGGATGCACTGGACGCCGACGGCATCGCCTACGATGACACGCCCGGCGTGTCCAGCTTCTGCGGCGCGGCGGCGGCACTGAATGCCGAATACACCCTGCCCACCGTGAGCCAGACCGTGATCATCACCCGCATGGAAGGCCGCACCCCGGTGCCCGAGCGGGAAAAGCTGGCCAGTCTTGCCGCCCACGGGGCCACTATGGTGATTTTCCTGTCCATCGGTCTGGTGGACAAGGTGCAGGATGCTCTGCTGCAGGGCGGTGCCTACACGCCGGACACCCCCGCCGCCGTGGTATACAAGGCCACCTGGCCGGAGCAGAAAACCGTGCGCTGTACCGTGGGTTCTCTGGCGCAGAGCGTGCACGACGCCGGCATCACCAAAACAGCGCTCATCGTGGCAGGTGATTTCCTTGGCACCCGGTACGAGCGCAGCAAGCTGTACGACCCCGGTTTTACCACCGAGTTCCGCAAGGGGTCCGACCAATGACCCGGGCCTATCTGGCCTTTACCGACACTGGTCTGGCACTGGCCCGGCGGCTGGCAGACGCCCTGCCCGGCAGCGTGGACCGCTGCGGCAGCGGCGGCGTCTCCCTTGCCGGGTGGACCGCCCTGCAGTTTGCGCAGAGCGACGCCCTTGTTTTTGTGGGAGCCGTGGGCATTGCGGTGCGGGCCATTGCGCCCCACTGCCGCAGCAAGGCGTCGGACCCGGCGGTGGTGGTACTGGACGAATGCGGCCGCTTTGCGGTGCCGGTGCTGTCCGGTCATCTGGGCGGTGCCAATGACCTGGCCCGTGCACTGGCCGCCGTGTGCGGAGCCGTTCCGGTGATTACCACGGCCACCGACGCCCACGGCATTTTTGCGGTGGACGAGTGGGCAAAGCACCAGAACTGCACGGTGCTGGAAGCGGAGCGCATCAAGCATGTCAGCAGCAAGCTGCTGGCCGGGCAGTCGGTGCGGTTTGCCGCTGAGTTTCCCGTGCAGGGCACCCCGCCCGCCGGGGTGGATCCTGCACGGACCCCTGCCGAAGCCGATTTTGCCCTTACCCTCTCCCCTGCCGGGGACGCTTTGCATCTGGTGCCCCGCATCGGGGTGCTGGGCATCGGCTGCCGCAGGGGGACGTGTGCCGAGCAGTTGGAAGCCGCCTTTGCTGACTTCTGTGCCCGGCACAGCCTTGCCACGGCGTGCATCGCAGCGGCGGCCAGCATCGACCTGAAGGCCGACGAGGCCGGGCTGCTGGCGTTCTGCCGGGCCCACGGCTGGCCCATCACATTTTATTCTGCGGAGCAGCTGCGGGCACTGTCCGGACCGTTCACACCATCTCCCTTCGTGCAAAGCGTCACCGGGGTGGACAACGTGTGTGAGCGGGCCGCTGTGCTGGCGTCCGGCGGCTGCATCCGCATCCCGAAACAGGCGGGCGGCGGTGTGACCTTTGCGCTGGCGCTGTGCCCCTATGCCCCGGACTGGAGGTGGCAGAATGGCTGATATCGTATATGTGGTCGGGCTTGGCCCCGGCGACCCGCAGTTTTTGACCGCACAGGCGCAGAGCGCCCTGGAAGAAGCCGAGGTGCTGTGCGGCTATCCGGTCTATCTGGATCTGGTACGCCCCTATTACCCGGAAAAAGAATATTATGCCACCGGTATGACCAAAGAACTGGACCGCTGCCGCTGGGCACTGGAAACTGCCCACAGCGGCCGGACCGTGGCTCTGGTGTGCAGCGGTGACGCCGGAGTGTACGGCATGGCCAGCCCCCTGCTGGAGCTGGCCGAAGGCTGCCCGGACGTGACCGTGGAGGTGGTGCCTGGCCTGACTGCCGCCTTGAGCGGCGGCGCGGTGCTGGGTGCCCCGCTGGCCCATGATTTCTGTGTGCTCTCTCTTTCCGACCGGCTCACCCCGTGGGAGGTCATCGAAAAGCGGCTGGCCGCAGCGGCCATGGGCGATTTCTGCATGGCGGTGTACAACCCTTCTTCCAAGGGGCGGCCGGACTATCTGGCCCGGGCCGTGCGCATCCTGCTGCAAAACGGCAAGGCCCCGGACACCGTCTGTGGGCTGGTGCGCAACATCGGCCGGGAGGGCCAGAGCGCTCAGGTGCTGACGCTGGCCCAGCTGGAACAGACGCCCGTGGATATGTTCACCACCGTGTACATCGGCAACCGCAACACCCGGGTGCTGCAGGGCCGCATGGTCACGCCGCGGGGGTACCGCGTATGAGGGCAGTGGTGTTCAGCGGCACCACCGAGGGCCGCATTTTTTCCCGGCAGCTGGCCCAGCTTGGGGCGGACGTTCTGGTGAGCGTGGCCACCCCGCTGGGCAGCGAGGAACAGGGCAGCTTTGCCGGCATCACAGTGCACTGCGGCCGGTTGACCCCGGACGAGATGGCCGCCCTTGTGCAGGGAGCCGACCTGTGCGTAGACGCCACCCACCCCTATGCGGTGGACGCCACCCGCAACATCCGCACGGCCTGCCGCACCGCCGGGGTGGAATATCACCGGCTGCTGCGGGCACCGAGTGCCCTGCCTGCCGGGAGCATGGTGTTCCAGTCGGCGGCACATGTGGCGGATTTTCTGGCCCAAACGCAGGGCAATGTCCTGCTGGCCACCGGGGCCAAGGAGCTGCCTGCCTTTGCGCAGCTGACCCCGGAACGACTGTACCCCCGTGTGCTGCCCACGCTGGACGGCATTGCCGCCTGCGAGGCCGCGCACATCCCCCACAAGAATATCCTTGCTTTGCAGGGACCGTTCTCCTACGCGCTGAACCGGGCCCTGCTGGAGCAGTTCTCCATTCGCTTTCTCGTGACCAAGGACGGCGGGGCCGCCGGTGGCTTTGCCGAGAAAGCGCAGGCTGCCGCCGACACCGGCGTCCAGCTCATCGTGATCCGCCGCCCGGCCGAGACCGGTGAGACGGCAGACCAGATCCTGACCCGCTGCAGGGAGGTGCTGAAAGGATGATCACACTCATTGGTATGGGCTCCGGCACCCCCGGCAGCCTGACCGCACAGGGCCTTGCCGCCCTGCAGGGTGCCGACCGCATCCTGGGTGCAAAGCGCCTGCTGGCCACACTGCCGGAGGGCTGCACCGGAAACCGGCAGGCCCTGTACAAACCGGACGAAATTCTGGCCTGTCTGGCCGCGCACCCGGACGAGGAAATTGCGCTGGTGTACAGCGGCGATACCGGGTTCTACTCCGGCGCATCCCAGCTGCTGCCCATGCTGCGGGCCTTTGGCATCTCCTGCCGGGTGCTGCCCGGCCTTTCCAGCGTACAGCTGCTGGCCGCCGCCGTAGGCCGCCCCTGGCAGGACTGGACTCTTGTTTCTGCCCACGGCTGTGCCTGCGACCCGGTGTCCGCCTGCATGAACCATAAAACCGTATTCTTTCTCACCGGCGGGGCCGAGACCCCGGCCACCCTGTGTGCTGCGCTGACCGCCGCCGGGCTGGGCGATGCCCACGCCCTTGTGGGCGAAAACCTTGGCACGCCCGACGAAAAGATCCACTTTGGCACCGCGCAGGAACTGGCCGGGCAGGCCTTTGCTTCCCTGAGTGTCCTGCTGGTGGAACATGCCGTGCACCCGGAACGCCGCACCCCCGGCCTGCCGGATGAGGCTTTCATCCGGGGCGAGGTGCCCATGACCAAGCAGGAAATGCGGGCCGCCGCGCTGGCCAAACTGGCCGTGCGCCCCGCTGACACCCTGTGGGACGTGGGGGCCGGTACCGGCAGCGTGAGCGTGGAGCTGGCACTGGCCGCCCCGCAGGGGCATGTGTATGCGGTGGAGTGTGAGCCGGACGCCTGCGCCCTCATCCGCCGGAACCGCGAAAAATTTGCGGCGTGGAACCTCTCCCTCATTGAGGGCCGTGCCCCTGCCGCACTGGAAGCCCTGCCTGCCCCGGATGCCGTGTTCATTGGCGGCACCAAGGGCAGCATGGCCGCGGTGGTGGACACGGTTCTGGCCAAAAACGCCAATGCGCGCATCTGCATTGCCGCCATTGCGCTGGAATCCCTGAGCGCCGCCATTGCAGCCCTTACGGCTCATGGCCTTTCCGCTGAGGTGACCCAGCTTGCCGTGAGCCGTACCAGACCGGCAGGCAGGCTCCACCTGCTGACCGCCAACAACCCCATTTTTCTGATCACGGGAGAACGCAAATGATGCAGTTCGTCATCGCCGCACCGCGTTCCGGCAGCGGCAAGACCACCGTCACCTGCGCCCTGCTGGCCGCTTTGAAAAAGCGGGGCATGGACCCCTGCGCCTTCAAGAGCGGGCCGGACTACATCGACCCCATGTTTCACCGGTCGGTGCTGGGGGTGGAGAGCCACAATCTGGATCTTTATCTTTCTGCCAAAAATACGGTACGGGAACTGTACGCCTATTATGCCGCCGGGCACGGGGCTGTGGTGTGCGAAGGGGCCATGGGTTTTTACGATGGGCAGGGCCTGACCACCCGCGCCAGTGCCTGGGAGCTGGCCGATGCGCTGGACCTGCCGGTACTGTTGGTGGTACAGCCCAAGGGGGCCAGTGTGACGCTGGCCGCAGAGATCCAGGGCCTTGTGCATTTCAAACCGGAGAGCCACATTGCAGGCATCCTGCTGAATGACTGCTCCGAAAAGCTCTTCCGGATGCTCAAGCCCCTGCTGGAAACCGAGACCGGCCTGCCGGTGCTGGGGTATCTGCCCCGCCTGCCGCAGGCGGTGGTGGAGAGCCGCCATCTGGGCCTGAAAACCGCCGGAGAGATCACCGATCTTGCCCAGAAGATCGGCCTGCTGGCCGATGCGCTGGAAGCAAATCTGGACTGGGCAACGCTGGAAGCGCTGACCGAACGACCAGCTCCTGCCCCGGTGCCGCCGCCTGCTCTGCAAACGGCGGGCGTCCGCATTGCTGTGGCACAGGATAAGGCCTTCTGCTTTGCCTACGCCGAAACGCTGGACTGCCTGCGCACTGCCGGGGCAGAGCTGGTGTTCTTCAGTCCGGTGCACGACACCACCCTGCCGGAGGACATCTGCGGGCTGTATCTGCCCGGCGGCTACCCGGAACTGTATGCCCGGCCGCTGAGCGAAAATAAAACCATGCGCGATGCCATCCGGGATGCCGTAAATGGCGGCCTGCCCACGGTGGCAGAGTGCGGCGGCTTTCTGTATCTGGGGCAGACGCTGGAAGATGCCAGCGGTACCGCCTGGCCCATGGCAGGCGTTCTGCCCGGCAAAGGCGTCAAGGTGGGGCGGCTGGTGCGGTTCGGCTATGCCGACATGACCGCCAAAGCCGACAGCCTGCTGTTCCATGCAGGAGAGCATTTGTATATTCACGAATTCCATCACTGGGATTCCACCGACAATGGTTCAGACTTTTCCGTTTGGAAAAGCGAAAAAGTACAGTGGGAATGCGGATTTGCAAGCATGAGTTTGTACGCCGGTTTCCCGCATCTTTACTGGGCAGGCACTCCCCTGCCCCGCCGCTTTGTGAGCGGTGCAAAGTTCTATCAACGACAAAAGAGAAACACACATGACTGAAACGGAACTGAAAACTTTACTTTCCGGCATCACCCCGCCGGATGAAGCTGCCCGCGCCGCCGCCCACGCCCACTGGGCCGGGTTGGCCAAACCTCTGGGCGGGCTGGGCGCACTGGAAACGTTGCTGGAAGATGCCGCCGCCCTCACCGGCAGTGCGGCGCTGGATGTTTCCCGCCGGGCTGTGCTGGTGCTCTGCTCCGACAACGGCGTGGTGGCTCAGGGCGTGAGCCAGACCGACCAGAGCGTGACCCGCGCAGTGGCGGAGAATCTGGCTGCCCGGCGTACCAGCGTGTGCCAGATGGCCCGTACTGCCCACTGCGATGTGGTGCCCGTGGACATGGGCATGGCCGGAGACCCGGTGCCGGGGGTGGCAGACTGCCGCATTGCCGCCGGTACTGCCGATTTCACGCAGGGTCCCGCCATGACCCGCGCCCAGGCTGTGGAGGCCGTCGGCCGGGGCATCCGGCTGGTGCAGGAGCAGAAAGCCGCCGGTGTGCAGCTGCTGGCCACCGGCGAAATGGGCATTGGCAACACCACCACTTCCAGTGCGGTGGCAGCGGTGCTGCTGGGCCAGCCGGTGGAACGGATGACCGGCCGGGGAGCCGGCCTTTCGGATGAAGGGCTGGCCCGCAAGGTGGATGCCATCTGCCGGGGCATCCTGCGCAACGAGCCGGACCCCACAGACCCTCTGGACGTGCTGGCCAAGCTGGGCGGCTTTGATCTTGCCGGGCTGTGCGGCGTCTTTCTGGGCGGTGCGCTGGAAGGCGTGCCCGTGGTAATGGACGGCTTCATCAGCGGCGTGGCGGCCCTGTGCGCCGTGCGGCTGTGCCCTGCCGCGGCCAAAGCGGTGTTTTCCAGTCACTGTTCCTCGGAGCCTGCCGCCCGTCTGGTGCTGGATGCACTGGGCAAGGCCCCGCTTCTCACCGCCGGGCTGCATCTGGGCGAGGGCACCGGCGCTGTGGCCAGCCTCCCGCTGTGGGACATGGCACTGGCGGTGTACGACCACTGTTATTCCTTTGCGGAGGGCGGCATCACGCCGTACACCCCGCAATGCTGACGCTGGTGATCGGCGGGGCGGCCAGCGGAAAAAGCGAATACGCCGAGAGTCTGGTACTGCGCAGCACTCTGCCGCGCTATTATCTGGCCACCATGCAGGTGTGGGACGCCGAATGTGCCGCCCGGGTGGAAAAGCACCGCAGAATGCGGGCGGCAAAACAGTTTGAAACGGTGGAGTGCCCCCTGCATCTGGACGCCGTGCATCTGCCCGCCCGTGGTACCGCGTTGCTGGAAGATCTGGGCAACCTGACTGCCAACGAGCTCTATGATCCCGCCGGGGCCGGGCCGCAGACCGCGCAGGCCATTCTTTCCGGGCTGGACGCCGTGTATGCCCAGTGTGAAACCCTGATCGTCGTCTCCAACGAGGTGTTCAGCGGCGGGGCCGACTACGCAGGCGACACCGACCGCTATCTGCTGGCGCTGGCGCAGGTGAACAACGCGCTGGCCGCCCGGGCCGACGCCGTGGTGCGGGTGGTATGCGGCATCCCTGTTTATTATAAAGGAGTGGAAAAATGATCGTTTTGCAGACCGTTGCCGTGGCGTTCGCCATGTTTTCGGCTGTGCCGGTGCCGCAGTTCAACTGGACCGAAAAGAACATGCGGTATGCGATGTGCGCCTTCCCGCTTATCGGGGTGGTCATCGGGCTGCTGTGGTTCCTGTGCGGCGTGCTGCCCCTGCCGGGTGCGGCGCGGGCGGTGGGCTTCTGCCTGATCCCGGTCTGGGTCACCGGCGGCATCCATCTGGACGGCTACGCCGACACCTGCGACGCACTTTCGAGCTACGGCGACCGGGAAAAGAAGCTGGAGATCTTAAAGGACCCTCACTGCGGGGCCTTTGCCGTGATCCGTCTGTGCAGCTACTTTGCGGCCTATCTGGCCCTGTGCGCCTGTGTACAGTTCACCCCGCAGGCAGGGCTGCTCTGGATGATGGCACTGGTGCTGGAACGGGCGCTCTCCGGCTATGCAGTGGCGGCGTTCCCCATGGCAAAGAACACCGGCCTTGCCCACACCTTTGCCTCGGCAGCCGACAGAGCCACTGTACGCCGGGTGCTGGCCCTTCTGGCCGCTGTACTGTGCTGCGCCATGCTGGCACTGGGTGGTTGGGCGCTGGTGCTGGCCGCACTGGCTGTGCTGTGGCGGTACCACGCCGTTGCCTGCAAGCAGTTCGGCGGCATCACCGGTGATCTGGCCGGGTGGTTTTTGCAGAAAACCGAGATCTGGATGCTGGCGGCACTGTGTGCCTGCCAGTGGGGAGGGCTGTTATGATCTTTATCACCGGGCCGCTTTACAGCGGCAAGCGCACCTTTGCCAAGACCCTGCCCGGACGGTGCATCTGCGATGTACAGGAGCTGGCCGCCGGGGCCGAAAATCTGGAAAAACTCGCGGACGAGCTGTCCGCTTACGATATCGTGCTTGCCACCGAGGTGGGCGGCGGCGTGGTACCCATGGACCCCGCCGAACGTGCCGGACGCGAAGCCGCCGGGCGGCTGGCCTGTCTGCTGGCCGCACGGGCAGAATGCGTTGTGCAGATGTTCTGCGGCATCCCCACCGTTCTGAAAGGAGAACTGCCAACATGCTGATCTATTTCCTGCGCCACGGCCTGACCGAATACAACGCTGAGAAGCGCTATCAGGGCCAGCGGGACATCCCGCTTTCTGCCGCTGGCCGTGCGATGCTGCGCAAGGCAGACATTGAGCCCAAAACCGTGTACATCACCCCGCTGTGCCGCACCCGGCAGACCGCTGAGGTGCTGTTCCCCACTGCAAAGCTGGTGGTGGTGGACGGCCTGAAGGAGATGTGCTTCGGCAGCTTTGAGGGCCGCAATTACATCGAGATGGAGCACGACCCGGACTATCTGGCCTGGGTAGCCGCCAACTGTGAGAGCCCCTGCCCGGACGGCGAGACCAAGGCCTCTTTTTCTGAGCGCATCTGCCGCGCCTTTTCGGCACTGGTGGACAAGGCACTGGCCGACGGTGAGGAACTTCTGGTCATCCTGGCCCACGGCGGCACCCAGATGGCCGCGTTGGAGCGCTACGCCCTGCCCCATAAAGACTACTACGAATGGTGCGGCCCCAACGCGGGCGGCTTTGTGCTGGACGCCGCCGACTGGGCCGACAAGCGGGTGCTGCACCTTGTAAAGACCGTGCAGTACACCAGGGAGGCCGACGTATGACTGGGCTGGCCGTTTTGGGCGGCTTTGTACTGGACACCCTCTTCGGCGACCCCGCGTGGCTGCCCCACCCGGTGGTGCTCATGGGCAAGGCCATCTCCGCGCTGGAAAAGCGCCTGCGCGCCCGCCTGCCCAAAACGCCCCAGGGCGAACTGCTGGGCGGCGGCATCGTGGCTTTTTGCCTGCCGGTGGGCACCTTTGTGTGCACCGGCCTTGTCTGCCTGGGCGCAGCAAAGCTCAGCCCATGGCTGGGGCTGGCCGTGCAGATGTTCTGGTGCGGGCAGGCACTGGCCGCAAAGGGCCTTGCGCAGGAGAGCATGAACGTGCACAAGGAGCTTGTGAAGGGCGACCTGCCCGCAGCCCGCAAGGCTGTGAGCCGCATCGTGGGCCGCGACACCCAGAATCTGACCGCTGAAGGTGTGACCAAAGCCGCCGTGGAGACCGTGGCCGAAAATGCCAGCGACGGCGTGATCGCGCCGCTGCTGTATATGCTCATCGGCGGGGCACCGCTGGCGCTGACCTACAAGGCCATCAACACCATGGACAGCATGCTGGGCTACAAAAACGAAAAGTACCTTTCTTTCGGCCGCATCCCCGCCAAGCTGGACGACGCGGCAAACTATCTGCCCAGCCGTCTGGCGGGTCTGCTGTGGTGCGCGGCGGCGGCCCTGACCGGCAACAGCGCCAAAGGGGCGTGGCGTATCTGGCGGCGGGACCGGCGCAACCATGCCAGCCCCAACAGTGCCCAGACCGAGAGCGCGTGTGCCGGAGCACTGGGCGTGCAGCTGGCCGGGCCTGCCTACTATTTTGGGGAATATTACCCCAAGCCTACCATTGGCGACGCCCTGCGTCCCATTGAGCCGGAGGACATCCGCCGCGCCAATAAAATGATGTATGCCGAAGGCCTGCTGGCCCTGCTGCTGGGGCTGGCGATCCGAGGGGTGATCTTATGACACAGCTGACACACGGCGGCGACTGGGCCGGATATCGGGCACAGTACGGGCACGACGCGCTGGATTTTTCGGCCAACGTGAGCCCGCTGGGCCTGCCGCAGGGCGTGGCGAACGCCATTGCTGCCGCCCTGCCTCACGCCGACCGCTACCCCGACCCCCTGTGCCGGGCACTGCGGGCAAAGCTGGCCCCGCACGAGGGGATCCCGGCAGAATCTATCCTCTGCGGCAACGGCGCGGCAGACCTGATCTTCCGGCTGGCGTGGGCGGCAAAGCCCCGCACCGCGCTGGTGACCGCCCCCACTTTTGCCGAGTACGCCGCCGCGCTGGAAAGTGCGGGCTGTGCGGTGCGGCGACATTTTCTGCAGGCAGAGGTCGATTTTGCCGTGACGGATTCCATCCTCTCCTCCATCACGCCGGAGGTGGACATGGTATTTCTCTGCCAGCCCAACAACCCCACCGGGCAGCTCACGCCGCTGCCCCTTGTGGAGCGCATCCTGCGCCGGTGCGAAGCCTGCGGGGCACTGCTGGTGGTGGACGAATGTTTTCTGGATTTTCTGCCCGACTGCGACACCCTGACCACCAAAGCCCTGCTGGACAGCAAAAATCTGCTGATCCTCAAGGCCTTTACCAAGCTGTACGGCATGGCCGGGGTGCGGCTGGGGTACTGCCTGTGTGCCAACACGGCCCTGCTGGAAGCCATGCAGGCCGCCGGGCAGCCGTGGGCGGTGTCCAGTCTGGCACAGGCCGCCGGGCTTGCCGCACTGGACGAAACGGCCTATGTGGCACAGGCGCGGGCACTCATTGCGCAGCAGCGGCCCCGGCTCACGGCCGGGCTGCGGGCACTGGGCCTGCGGGTGCTGGACGGACGAGCAAACTACCTGCTGTTCCAGGGGCCGGAAACACTGGGCGATGCCCTGCGGCAGCGGGGCGTGGTGCTGCGCAGCTGCAGCAACTACCCCGGGCTGGACGGCAGCTGGTACCGCACCGCCGTGCGTACCGGGCCGGAAAACGATGAACTGTTAAAGACCCTTGCGGAGGTACTGGCATGAACAAAGCAACCTGCATTATGGTGCAGGGCACCATGAGCGGTGCAGGCAAAAGCCTGCTGTGCGCCGCACTGTGCCGCATTTTTGCACAGGACGGCTACCGGGTGGCTCCTTTCAAGAGCCAGAACATGGCCCTGAACAGCTTTGTGACCCGGGACGGGCTGGAAATGGGCCGGGCGCAGGTGGTGCAGGCGCAGGCCGCCGGGATGGAACCGGACGTGCGCATGAACCCCATCCTGCTCAAACCCAGCAGCGACACCGGCAGTCAAGTGATCGTGAACGGCGAGGTGCGGGGGCAGATGCCCGCCGCCGCCTACTTCAAAATGAAGCGGTCGCTGATCCCGGACATCCTTGCCGCCTACAACAGTCTGGCCGAAGAGGTGGACATCATCGTCATTGAGGGAGCTGGCAGCCCGGCCGAGATCAACCTGAAAGCCGACGACATTGTGAACATGGGCCTTGCCAAGCTGGTGGACGCCCCTGTGCTGCTGGCCGGAGACATCGACCGGGGCGGCGTCTTTGCACAGCTGTACGGCACGGTGGCCCTGCTGGAGCCGGACGAGCGGACCCGCATCAAGGGACTGCTCATCAACAAGTTCCGGGGCGACGTGGAGATCCTGCGTCCCGGCCTTGCCATGCTGGAAGAAAAAACGCAGCTGCCGGTGCTGGGGGTCATCCCCTACCTGAAGGTGGACATTGAGGATGAGGATTCCCTTTCCACCCGGCTGGAGGCAGGGCGGGCCGTCAAACCACTGGATGCGGCCATTCTGCGCCTGCCGCACATCTCCAACTTCACCGACTTCATGCCGCTGGAACAGCACCCGCTGCTGGGGGTGCGCTATGTGCAGAGCCCCCGCCAGCTGGGCACGCCGGATGTGGTGATCCTGCCCGGCACCAAAAACACCATAGACGACCTGCTGTGGCTGCGTCAGTGCGGGCTGGAAGCGGCGGTGCTCAAGCTGGCCGCGCAGGGCACCCCTGTGCTGGGCGTGTGCGGCGGCTACCAGATGCTGGGGCACACCCTTGCCGATCCGGACGGCGAAGAAAGCGGCACCCCCTGCACCCTGCGCGGGCTGGCGCTTCTGCCCACGGACACCGTGTTCAACGCCGAAAAGCAGCTGCGCCAGACCCATGCCACCGCCGAGGCCATCCCCTTTGTCGGGGCAAAGCTGACCGGCTACGAGATCCACGTCGGGCGCACGACAGTGCAGGGCAGCCCGTTCTGCATTCTGGCCGACGGCACGCCGGAAGGGTGTGTGCAGGCCAATGTGTTCGGCACCTACCTGCATGGGCTGTTTGACACCGGCGAGCTGACCGAAAAGCTCACCGCATTTTTGTGCAAAAAGAAGGGCATCTCCCCCGCCGACGCACCATTGCTCTCGATGGAGCAGTACCGGCAGCAGCAGTTCGACCTGCTGGCCGACGGCGTGCGGGCCGCGCTGGACATGGATGCCGTATACGCCGCCATGGGCATGGACCGCAAAGGAGGGAACCGCGTATGACCCCGCAGCATCATCTGCCCGCCGACATCGAGCGGACAAGCCTTTCCATCATCACAGCCGAGCTGGCGGAACTGGGCCTGACGCCTCCGCCGGAAACCGCCGCCGTGGTCAAGCGGGTGATCCACACCACCGCCGACTTTGACTATGCCCGGAATCTGCGCTTCACCCCCGGTGCCGTGGCGGCCGGGGTGAAGGCCCTGCGGGCGGGCACTCCCATCATCACCGACACGAACATGGCGCTGGCCGGCATCACCAAGCCCGGCCTTGCCCGCCTGGGCGGCACGGCCCTGTGCTACATGGCTGACCCGGAGGTGGCCGCCCTTGCCAAAGCAGGCGGCACCACCCGGGCGGTGGCTTCCATGCAGCGGGCCGCGCAGGAGCACCCCGGTGCCGTGCTGGCCGTGGGCAACGCCCCCACCGCCCTGCTGACCATCGCCGACCAGATCGAAGCCGGGCTGCGTCCTGCACTGGTCATTGGCGTACCGGTGGGGTTCGTGAATGTGGTGGAGAGCAAGGAGCGGCTGTTTGCCACCTGCGAAGCCTTTGGCGTACCCGCCATCGTGGCCATGGGCCGCAAGGGCGGCAGCAACGTGGCCGCCGCCATCTGCAATGCCCTGCTCTACTCTGCCGCCGAAATGCTGGACCCCGCGGCCCGGGGCTGGCGGTGACCTGTTTTTGACCGGAATACGCAAAAAGGACAGAACTGCTGTCATGCAGTTCTGTCCTTTTTCTTGTATTCGTTCAAGGGCTCCCCGGGTAAATCTCGGTGGACGGTCTCTCATTTTTTTTTGGGGGGGGTAACAAGGTACTTCCGGACAGCACGCTCCAGCACCGCAATGTCCACCGGCTTGGACAGATGCTCGTCCATACCGGCTTCCTTGCTCTCTTCCATGTCCTCGGTGAAGGCGTTTTCGGTCATGGCAAGGATAGAAGAGTATAACGAAAAAACGGTGACGTTCCGCATTGTGGAAAGTCACCGTTTTCTCTTATGCTGTGCAGTGGTCGTTCACTGCACAGATTGATAAGGAGAACTTAAATTTCATACCATCTGATTTCATTGGCATCCAGATGCAGGTCAAAGCTGTTGCCATCCGTCGTATAAACTGTGGTATCCTGCGGCTCGTAAGTGTTGTTCACAACGCAATACTTGCCATTTTTGACATAAGCATGGACTTCCACATTGTAGTTGGAACTGAACCAAGTGTGCAGTTCATCCTCGCTGTGGGCACTCCACAAGATGGCTCGGTAAAGGGTGCGGCTGTTGGCAAAACTATACGGTACACCGCTGATGTATACGGCACGTCCCTTGCCGAAATCATGCGCCGCCATCTGCACTTCCTTATTCCGCTGCACCAGCACTTCCGTGCCTTCCAGGGCATAAATGTTCTTCTTTCCCTCACCGAAGTCGATGGGTTTGTCAGCATCCTGCAAGATGAAATGATTTGGATGCTCTTCCCAGTTGTACTTGTCGTAGTTCAGGGTAAAGCCATTTTCTTCCTCCACGCCCAGAACACTGGCCATCTGGAGGATATGACCCTGATATGGATGACCGGACGGTTCTCCAACGCCGATGAAGCCGCCGCCGTTCCAGACGAACCGGCGAATGGCGGAGGAGATTTCCGGGTCTTCCCACCAGATACCGCCTGTGTGGGCGGTGTCGGCATCGCCTACGTTGATGATGACATCCAGGCTGTCCAGCAGGGCCGGGTCCTTCTTGATGTCCTCAAAGCTGATGAACTTCACGTCAAAGGGAGCACCGGACAGCATCTCGATGACCCCGGCGTAGCTGTAGTTCTGTTTGTAGTAGAGGGCATGGTGGACCATGTGACAGCCCCAGGCACGCATCTTGCCCCAGCAGTTCAGCACTGCCACACGCTTGACGCAGTAGGGGGTGGTGCCCTTGATGTTCTCGTACAGCTCCCGGAACTCGTTGCAGACGCTTTCCACATAGTCCACAAACTCCGGGAAGTCCAGAGCCAGCTTCAGATAGCCGCCATAGCCAATGCGGTCAATGGGCTTGCGCAGGATGGCGCGGCGGGCTGTGACCCAGTTCTCCTTGGCTTCCCGCACCGGGTCGCCGCCCTCATGGAAAGTGTCCGGGAAGAAGTAAGGCAGAAAGCGTCCTTCCGTGTACTTCACGCCCTCAATGTCGGAGATCAGACGCAGCGTGGAGCCATTGCCCACGCTGCCCACCACGGCATCCAGTCCGATGGTCTTGAACTCCGGCATAAAAGGCTCGGTGCCGATCCAGTGGTCGCCCAGGAACATCATGGCCTCGCAGCCGCACTCGTGGGTGATGTCCACCATTTCTTTGGCCAGCTTTGCTACTTCGCGCCGCTGGAAGGCCTGAAAATCCCGGAATTCCTTGCTGGGTACCCGGTACTGGTTGTTATAGTAGCCCTGATCGATGATGTACTCCGGGCGGAACTTGTAGCCCACCTCCTGCTCAAACTGGTTGAGGATATAAGGGCTGACCGAAGCAGAGTATCCATACCAGTCCACGAACTTCTCCCGCTTCAGCTCGTCGAAGATCAGGGTGAACTGGTGGAAGAACGTGGTATAGCGGATGACGTTCACATACGGGTGCTCTGCAATGAATTTCCGCAGGCGCTCCATGGAATACTTGTGGGTTTTCGGCTGGCGCACATCAAAGGTGATCTGATGCTCGAAATTCGTCC
>ENA-OWPB01001389-OWPB01001389.1-human-gut-metagenome-genome-assembly--contig:-NODE-1389-length-22267-cov-18.342202_pt1 | contig 22267 bp, 19 predicted proteins | sample MGYA00248260_ERZ651838 | MGnify/ENA primary metagenome ERZ651838 (study PRJEB26924, sample SAMEA4378304) | human gut metagenome | biome: human gut; feature: human-associated habitat; material: faeces...
CTTAAAATCCCGTGGGTAGTGATACCCGTACCGGTTCGATTCCGGTCTGCGGCATGATTTTAAGTGAGAGAAACGTTGATTTCACAGCGTTTCTCTTATTTTTTTGCTTATAGGTTTTGAACACACTTGAACACAATTTTTACAATCTGAGCTACTAAAATAGCTATTTTAATTTTTCATCCCCCTGCAGTCCTAGTTTAGGGCTAATTTTTATTTTATCATGATGAACATTACGGATGTATCCAAAAGTTGTAGCTGAAGAACTATGTCCCATCAGGCGTTGTATTTCTGCTAAATTTGTTCCATCATAGCTTATAGAAGCATTATATGCACGTATCTTGTGGCTTGAATAATATTGTATGCCTATCTCGTCACAATACTTTCTCAAACGTCTGTTAAATGTATCAGTGGTAAGACAGCGTCCATTCTTTCCCTCAAAGATATATGTACCGTCAGGATTAATCTCCTGTGCTTTCTTTAAGATTCTGATAGCTTCTGGAAGTAATGGTTCTGTTCTGTACCCAGAAGAACAATTTCCTTTCATCTGCTCATATTCTACTTCCGTATGACTTCCAAGGCTTAAATCACTGTTGAGAGGGCGGTGAGCAGTAATCTGTCTATTCAAGGATATTGTCTGTTCCTTCCAATCTACATCTGACCATTTAAGAGCCTTTGTTTCCCCAATTCGTATGTACAAATAAAAAGATAATTGAATGGCAAGGGTATAAGCATCATCCTCTACAGAATACTTTAAGTACTTTAATAGCTTTTGGACATCCTCTTCGGGATATACATTCGTATTCTGGTTATTCCTAGGCTTAAATTTGTAATCTCTGAGAGAAATATCTCTGGCAGGATTCTGAGGAATAATACCCCTTTTAACGTAATAGTTCATGATACCATTTAATATACCTCGTGCATTAGATACAGCCTTTTTGGTATACTGTAAATCTTTTGTGACTGCTAGATAGAAGTCATCAATGTCGACAGGCGTAATGGATCTGATTGGCATTTTTGATAACTTAGAATCAGCAAAGAATCTTTTCCAGTCGTTAATGTATTCCTGAATGGTTTTTGCTTTAGTACTGGTATTATCATTTTTATACCTGAGCCATGTCTCATACCCTTTTTCAAAGGTTAATACTTCATCACGCTGGGACTTCCAAAGTTCTGTGTAAAACTTCACTACAGCACTTTCTACATCTTCTTTGTTCTTTCTTCTGACTGGCTTGCGATAACCATGTTCCTCAGTAGCAGGTAAATAAGTACGCCATGCTGTACCGTTATCAGTTGAATAAATTGCATATGGATGTTGCTTTAAAATTTTTTCTCGTTTTGTCATGTTTAACTGTTCAAGTACTCCATCGTAGTGCAAGTTACCATGAAGTACAGATGAAGTCAACTGATCTAACTCATCTAATTCATTAATTAACGACTGTGACAAAATATTTCTCATAATGCTCTACCTCGCATTTCATAATTATTTTGTCTCTTTTGAAAGACATAAGAGATAGAGCATCTAAGGTATTAAGTAGAATGTTTTAAACAAACTACGATTACAAACAGGCAGTAGGATCAGAAAAAAACTATACTAAGCAAAAAAAGAATAGCACTGTAGAGGAATGCTATTCTTTTTGATATAAGGGATAATGTTTTTGATATAACTACGGTGCAGGAAAACTAGCTATCATTTTTTAAAGCATCTCTACAGTGTTCAGCAACAGCCTTGGACAGTTCCTGCGGATCTACCCGAATATATCGCTGTGTTGTTTTACAATCTGAATGGTTTAACAGTTGTCTCACAAGATCAATATTACTTCCTGACCTCTTGTAAATATCAGTAGCGTAGTATTTTCGGAAACTGTGGGTAGAAACTTGGGTAAGACCTAAATAAGAACACACCTTACCCAGATGCCGCTGTACGCTTCTGGGGGTAATATCAAACAACGGTTGATGCAGTCCAATACCCCACTCATCTGCATATTGACGGATGGTACAGTACAACTCCAACGGAACAAAACACTTCTTAGTCTTACCTGTTTTCTGTTCCTTAACCTCTACGAAATAATTACTGCCGTCTGCTATAAACTGATCTAACCTCAAGCGGAGAATATCACTGATACGAAGTCCCAGTAACGCTTCGCATTGTAGTGCCATAGCGATTCTGGGATTTGCTTTGACTGCAGTACCCACAGGCATATCAAAACCTTTTTTGATACAGTCGATAATTAATCTGTACTCTTCTTTATTTAACGCTCTGGTTTTCTTTGACATATAAAATCCCTCCTGTCGCATTTCGTACCCTCTAAAGGTCGCAGTTTATACTGGGAACACTGGGAATGCCCATGAATACCCCATTGGTCGCATATTGCGGAAAAAGCGACCTCGAACGTGTACCCCGTATTTGCCAATGTAAGCAATCCAATACCCCATTCGCACAACTTAGCACTAAACATATAAAAACATCCTGTATAGGCAAATAGCAGCTCTGTCGGCAATACTACCAGACAGAACTGCTATTCAGATTTCTTTATAAACCAAAAAGGAGGTCTCTACTATATGAAAAATTATCTCTTGAGAATGCCATCTGTTGACAGGGTAATGGAAATTGCTCTTCCTACTATCCAGTCACAATGACGGAAAAAACTCTTGCACTGATCTGGATTGTTGTCGTGTACCCCAAACAGAGAACGAAAACTCCAAATCTGATTTCTGAACTTTTTCATCTCCATCAGATAGTTTGTTATCTTGTACGGCAACGGACGTGATGCTGAAAAGTTCAGATAACTCTGAGTAACAGACTCGAAAGCTATCCCATTCTTCATAGCGAAATCAAAGAATGACAGCATGAAGTCAATGGATGGAAAATCTGTAAAGATGTCATAAGCAATAACCTTATCCCCTGTGCGTAGCATAGGTGGCAGGGTTGCTATTTCATCTACACAAATCTTTACATCATATGACCGTCCTTCTGAATACTGAAGATCAGGTTTCAGGCTGTACAACAGATATGTCTTTTTCTTGTTTGCCATAATTTTCACCTCCTTTCCTTTGATGCAATAAGTAAAATAAAAGTACCCTGTCCCTTGTTACATCTTCTGAACCCATGAGATGCAGTAGGAACGATAATTTTTCTTTACTTAAACCTTCCAGTGATTTCTCAATATGGGAGAGCGTGTACTGCCGTAAAAAGGCAATCTCAGCTTTACAATCTTTTAATGGAAAAGACTTTCTGAGAGATGCATTTTCATCCTGCAATACCCCATTCATCTCCCATACAGAGTTGGGAACCACTACCCATGAGGGTGGTGATCTTAACATTTGCAGAAATACAAGTCTGTCCCTTACCTGCCTGGCAGGGGCATTACATATTACTTCTACAATATCGCTACCAACCAGCTTAGAGAGCTTTCTGGATGCCAACTGACGGTTGCTTCTGACGGTGGAAAGAGAAATACCCAGCTTATGACTTATTTCCTTATCTGGGATGTCGAAATACGTCTCAGCAAAGGCGACTCCCTTTTTTCCATCCCACACTTCCGAAAAGAGTACTGCTATCAACTCATCCAGTGCCGCTATACGGATCTCGTCATCTGGATCATCACTGCCAGACAGTGCAGTCCATGCAATTTCCAACTGCTTAACCAGAGTAAGTACCATCATTTTCTCCTTTCCGAACTGTGTCTTCGTCATCTTTAATCGTCAATGGAATGTCCAAGAATCCTGTGTCTCTATTCGTCATCTTTTCAGAACTCACATACCCTTTTCTGGATAACACCTAGAGAAACCAAGCTTTTCCTGAAATTCAAAAACCTTTTCTAAGCTACTTGTTATTTAATTTAGTATCGACTGATGTACCCGAAACAGAATCTCATCATCATGGAAAATAAAAGCAGGAGAGAGATAGGATACTGGCAGAAATACTGGAATGCTGAAAGATATCTACCAAAAAGCAATATATGGTAGGGCAGTTGCAGGGAAACTACTGGATAGATGAGAAAGTACCCTTGATAAAGTGAAAGAAGTGAACTGTAGATACTTGATACAGTACCCCACTCATGTTGTAGACTAAGATATGAAACTGTATCTACAGCAAAAAAATACAGGGCATCTCTACCCTGAAATATGACTTGAATTATATATTATATCTATCATCAATACCCCATTCAACCAACAGGTTTAATAGTATTGCTACCTGCAATGAATAGATCATTACCCCCATCATCTGCATCTATACTGATTCCAGAATCCGATGTGTCGGGGGATATGTCCACCGCCATAATTGGCATGGCTGTCGTACCCACACTTAATATTAAACTGGAAGCCAGTAATAGTGCCCTTAATGACCTTGCCTTCATTTCTTGACAACTCCTTTCCTTTTTTACCTTTACTACTATTTTAGTGCGAAGTACCCTTGGATGAATTGAATCATAGGTAGGGTGTTTACTTCTACCTGTACATTTGGAATGTCCCAAGGAGAGTGGGCTGACTTGTATGGGTTGTGAGCACAAAAAGAAAGGACAGGCTTGCGCCTGTCCCTGTAAGGTTGTAGGTTACCACTTTTTCCACTGGATGTGTCTGTTCCAAGTAGGGTTCGGTCCATTTGGATTTAAGTCATAACCGTGAAGTTTAAGTGTATTATATCGATAATTATTCTTATCACCATAACAATCAATTAAACCTGAGTAACTAGTTTCACCATAAGTATAATATGGGTCAGATGACATTTTGTTCTTCTTAAAACAAGAATCCATATAACTTGTCATTAATGCGTAAGAGTGACCATTTGCACCACCACCAACAATATTACTACCATATTTAGCTCGCTGTTTCTTACTCATCTTGTAGAACCATGTGTCAATGGCTTTATTGTAAGTATTAAAACGCTGTTTGTTGAACTTCCTCAGCTCATTCGCTAACTTCGGGTTGTACTTGGACTTACCTGAAATGTAGGTGTTGGCTTCATTGTACATTTTCTTAGCGTAGGCTTTGCATCTAGGTGCCCAACTTGTAGACTGGGAAAGATAAACTTTATCTTCAATATACCTGTACATCCTAGACCATTTAACCCAGTAAACAGAAACCATTCGCTCGGATAAGTAAGCCTTTTTCCATGTGGATGCTGCTTTCTTCATGTCCGCTTTCTGCTCGGATGTGATACCCGGAGTATTCTGGAGCATCATTGTCATCTGCCATGAATCATATAACTGAGAGTCATGAGTACCATCTATATAAAGTGGTATGTACCCTTCTGGGCGAAAAGCATATCGGTCTGTGATTTCGTTGAAGTAGTCAACGTACTCAGTAATCTGAGCTACGCTGTGGGACTTCTTGGGTGTCAGTGTTGATGCACTGACTGCGGTGCTACCAGTTGCTACCGTTACAGTAGCAAGTGTTAAAGCGATAAGTTTTTTAATAGTTTTGTTCAACATATGATTTTCCTCCTTTTTTAAATTTGATATGTTGTTTTGTTGTACTTATTATACAATACCCCATTCACCTGCCTGAGAATGAAGTACCCACACCCTATGGTGGGGGCTGAATACTCAGGCAGGTAAATGGGAAAATACACTCTATAGAAATTACCATATCGTTTCTTGTAGCATACCATAGTTACTACTAAACTACAACTAATATCTGAAAACGTATTCTGACAATGTAACACATAACTGTGTTGGATGTAATACTGTAGAATAATACCCCACTTATCAAGTAAAGGAAATCGGTACCTACTGATACCCGATAAAAATATCACTGTGTTTACTTGCACCTTGTTATGTATTGTTGAATGTTGAAATCTGTACTTATAACAGGGAATAATGCCGGACTACTGCGATCTGTTACCAGAAACTATCGTATTCCTGATATGTAACACTGCAATGTATTGTCTATCAATACCCTACTCAGTATACTGGCTAATATTTAATAACTGTGTCTACTCATATCTGGATACCGCAGAAATACGGCATTCTTCTCTCTGTTCTGGAACTGTATGCTCCCTATATAGACTGTGTTTATTCTTACTACTTAATCCTGAATGCCTGTCTTATCATTCATAACTGTGTTTCTTGGATACTCTTTATTCTGTAAGTACATGATGGAAATGGGAGAGTAGACCTATCTGGTCAACTACCCCTATTCTTTACATAGCCTTAAAATACCCTACTCATCCATGACCATAACTGGATATACTCGAACTGTTTTCTGTGTTTCTGATCTGCTCTCTATCCTGTAAGTATAAACAGAAGATTAGATATCAGACCTATCTGGTCAGTACCCCTGTTCTCTACATATCCTTGGAATACCCTACTCATATACGGCTCTGCCTGTATCTACTTGGAATCATACCTGTGTTTCTTATCTGCTCTCTATCCTGTAAGTAGAAGCAGGAGATTAGATATCAGACCTATCTGGTCAGTACCCTCTATTATCAGACTGGCTATTGAATACCCCATTCGTACTTCTCAGACTTTGCCTGTACTCTCTGGGAATCTGTGCTTATCAGCTACCCTATATCACACCTGTTACCAGTGGAACCTTTATACTTGGGAGAATATACCTACTGGATTTCTGTATGGCATTGCTGGGGATTTCTTTCTTAACTGATCTGTTCTCTGCCTTTGCTGTACCTACTGACTGTATCTGTTTTCTCATATCGGGAGAGTATCTACATAACTGGATATACTCGAAATGCAGAATCATCTACCCTTACTGAGATTGCTCCCTTACCCTTTGCTTTCTGTCTCCCTCTGTAACCATAACTGCTCTCCTCTCTCTATGGAAATCTTATCTACCCTACATACTTTGAGTATAGGCAGAACCAGTACAACTTATCTGGAAATATATCCTGACCACTATCTCTGCACTGCCTTAACAATACAGCTATTTCTTAATACTATGTATGGCTGAAATCACCACTCGAAAATAAAACTCACTAATATTAATCTTGCTCCCTGACTGACCCTGACCTTTATTACTGATTCTCTATCTGTAAACTTTTAATCTTGCTGTTAATTTTGCTGTTCTCTTATCTACTGATATCCATTATTCTGCAACTGACTGTTCATGTAAGAATCCTATTCTGTATTAGGATTCATTACTAATGTCTTATATAGGACTGTTGTTGTATTTACTGTCTTTATAATAACTGTTGTAAGAACTATGTATGTAGCAATAACTGTTATCTATTCATCCTGTAATCTTATATGAAATCTAAACAGGGTTGCTTTCTAAGTGTAATCCATAAGAATGGATAAGAATAGAAGAAAAGCATATCGAACAGCAAAATAATAATATCCGTACCCCACTCATATATACGGAAATCCTTATACTGACAAAGAAAAACAATATCTTAAAACAGACAAATCATACATTTTGCAGATAGCAACTATGCCTCTTCCTGCAGGACAGTAGGCAGGTTGAAACCTGTGCCTTATTCCTGAAATGAGAAAAAAGCATCCATCTGCCAGACAGCACTGCACAACTTCCCTTCTGCGAAGATATCTCTCATTTTTTACCAAAAGCAGGAGAACAGGAAAGTATTCTTTCCTATATATATGCAGACGGTAGGGCAGTTACTGCTGTGCTTGCAGATGAATGCTTTTATTTATGGAAAATGGAATCTGTACCTGCTGAATGGGAGTGGTGTCAGGGTTATGACACCACTGGAACCGGGCAGTTAATTTCTGGGTTTTTCCAGAAAAATACAGGAGTCCTCAAATCGAAGGTAACGCTTCAATGCAGTGTAAACATTCGCAGATACTTTTCTAAGGTCACGCTCGCCTGTCTCGAGCTTGCATATCTTACCCTTGCTGAAGCCGCAGAGTTCCTCTAACTTAGACTGTGAATACCCCATTCGTTTACGGTAAAACTGCAGGTTATGCCCAACTGCAGAACTGGTTTCCAGATAGGATATTGCCTTTTCCAGAACATCTACTGGAAATCCTAATTCCTGATACCCCATTGAGCAGGTATGAAAATACGACTCAGATGGATAAGCATACGGCTGTTCTTTCATAACATACATCATTCCTTTTAGCTTTTTACCTGTATCTATTTCCACTACTGCCTGTGTTTTAATATAGAAGTTAGGATATCCTTCATATCTGTCTAGAGAACGCTCATCTCTTGGACTAATACGGTATATTGCAACAGGGACAGCACATCCTGACTGTTTCTTTACTGTAAGGAACGCATTTCCATTACTGCCGCAGAATGCCAGAATATAATCTCTCAATACCCCACTGGATACAAGTTCTGCATCAGGGCATCGATGGTAAAATTGTTCTGAATACAAATTACTTCCATAAGCTATATAATAATTCATAAGTATCTCCTTTCGTATAGTGGGGAGAGTTTTCTCCCCACTGCCTGTACTTTATTTCGGCGCTCCGTTTCGCCATGCACTGTCACCATCAAGCAATGCAAGCATATGCTTTCTGCAGGTCTTGAACTCATCACCGATCAAGTCCATGCGGAGCATCCAACATCGGAATGCATATTTAGGATTATCGGTACTTCTCTTAATCGGGCTGGCATATTTTACTGTCTGAGCCTGAGCAGTAATAGCAAGTACCATCTGGATATAAGCCTTAACCTTTCCTGCATGTAATGTGGAATTGAATAAACGGTATTCGATGGTGCCACGATAGAACTGGCTGTGCAAATTCAGCATATGGTATCTGGATGAACTGTAATGCTGATTTCTTGTACCTTCTGCATTCTGTTCCTTGTACCAGATACGGGCGAATTCTTCCAATGTACTGGGCTTTCTCTTATTCATGACTTCCACCATCTGCCTGTTTACTTTCTGGCAGTAGTTCTGGCGTGCTGGCTCAATCTTAAGAGCCTGTACCAGAAGATCTTCTTTAGCAGTAAAGATATTAATCAGGCTACGCAGATGCTGTGGTGTGAAGCTTTCTCCGCCAACATGGATATGTAACCCTGTACTGTCATTTACCAGACCGCCTGCTTTTCTTAACTGTCTGACTAGTTCCTGTAACAATTCAATATCAGGATAGTGCAGGATTGGTGTAACCATCTCTACTTTGTAGGTTCTGTCTGATACCCAGTTCCCATTCTTACGCTGTGCATGAATACTGGAATCATACATAAACTTCCATGTCCTTCCCTGATGATCTACTACTGAGTAAGCATCATAAGTACCGCCGATATATTCTGCTTCACTCTGGAAATATTTCGATGCTACAGTAGCCGCCCTTTTACGGTTCATACCCGTAAATTCAATTTCTACTCCGAAAGTATACTGTTTCATAAGTTCATTCATGACTGTGTCCTCCTCTTTTGGTGTGTGTACTATACCTCTGAGGGGAAAGTAGTTCAACGTGTAAGTCTTACAAAGATAACTATATGAATTTGTGTACATCTGATACCCTATTCGTATCAATTGTGTAGTTGTTGTAGAAACAAAAACACACCGCACTGTAATCTTGTGCGGTGTGCCGAAACTATTCTATGCCATCGAAATAAGCCAGTCCCTTTCGGGCAAGAGGATAAAATTCTTCGTAACTAAGTACCTTGCAAACAGAATGCTCATCTATTCCAAGGGAACTTGATGGAACTTTACCATGCATAAGGTTATAAAATTTTTGCAGGTCAGGTGCAGTAGCATCAAAATTGAAAAACATTACTTCTTTGTTATCAGCTATTTCTTTAAAATAGAATTCATCATCAAATTGTTCTGGCTTAATAAATGCAACGTTAGGTGCTAACGGTCTGTACATTTCCAGAACTGCTCTTACTGCGGCGGCTTTTCTTTCAAACTCGTTGTCTTCCTCATATATCCACGACCAGTAGGTATCCACGTCATCTACCACTTCTGTTTCTTCAGGCTCTTTTTTACTTTTATAGACTACGGTGGCTCTGCAACTGAAAATCCATTTTCCCTTAAAGTTTTTCAGAGTATCGCATAGTTTCTGGAAATTCTCAATTGTATAATCTGCACCCTTGTACCCTGCTGTGCCAGCGTAAGGCGAATCCATGTACAGGAGAGTATCCTCACTGTTAAATTGATTAACCGCTAAATAGTCATACTGGTTCAGGGTGGAAATATTAAAACTCTGGAATTCGTCAATTACTTTCTCCCAGTAGGAGAGAGTAGAAAAGAATTGCTTAAGCGTAGCTTTTGTTGGTTTCCTGCGGGTTGAAAAGGTGTCGGTGTATACAGTGGCGATAGCTCGCTGTAATGGTTTTGCAGAAGTACTGTCAATAATTTTATTGAAGAAAATATATAAACCTTCAGCATATGCAAGCTGTGCTTTCTGGGAAGATTTTGCAATGTATTCTTTTACAGTTGCAAGAGGTACAAACTCTTCTACGCTTGCAATATCCACAGATATCTCTTTATTTTCTGATTTATCTTTTTCCTTTAAACTGTCATTTAATAATTTTAATCCGATGATTTTCCAGTCGGAAGTTTCTGGGAAAAGTGACAGGAGTGGGACATTTGTTTCTGGATGGTTTCCTTCAGAAAATCCTTTGATTTTCTCCATTAACTCAGAGAGTGATTTCATAAATTCCTGACCACCATATCGGATAATATCGATAAGATTTGTCCGTGTCCGGTTGATGTCATTCATGAAATAATTATGCTGAGAGTCTTTGGGAATGCCCAGAGTTACTGTACCCGATCCGCAGAACACATCTACGAAATTACTATACGGTACCTGTTTAATTAATTCTCCAACCATGTAAACCAAAGAGTAGTTTTTCTTGCCCTGATAAAAAATTGGCATGGTGAGAGGGATTGTATCGTTGGAAGATGTATCGTTGGAAGATGCATCCTTGGAATCCGTATCCTTGGAATCTGTATCTTTGGAATGCGTACTCTTAGAAAGTGTATTCTGGGAATTTGTATCTGAAAGATAATCATCCTTTGGGTGCATACCCCAACGTGTAAATGTATTATGGGACAAACCTATATCAAGAAGAACTCTATTCTGAGCAGTAGAGCTGTTCTGTTCATCTTTGCAAAGATCATAGGCAAGCAGATATATGGCTTGACGAAATACTATAGGAAGTGGCGAATTAGGGGATTTCCTGCCACGATAATGTTCTAATAATTGCTTCAGGTATTCAACCTTTTCATCGTATGTCAGATTATCGGATTCAATCAGCTTGGACAAGATGTTCCATTCTGCCGAATCAATATTAGCGGCAGAACCTCTTGCTGTAGAAGTGTAGCGGTTAGCTGGAACATTAGAATCAAAATAGGACTGTATTTTTGCGATATGCTTTTCCATAGGAACCTCACTAATAGTATTATTTGCAATCTGCTGAAGAAGCAGTACATGTACAAATTGTACCATAGAAAGTACAGTATGAGAAGTGCTTGTGTTGGGAATATTATATATTATAATATGCTCGTTCATAGACAATATCCTCCGATGGTAAATATTGGTAAAATAATTGTACTACGATACCGTTACAGGAGGTTGACAGCATTTGCAAATATTGAAAAATTATATTTGCATTTAGAAGAATATAAGTAATTAGAAAATATTTTTTCGAGAGTACCTCTCCGATGGAGCAGTATTTATAATTTGATATAAAGATACTATCATATCAAGATTGTATTGCATAAAATACAAATAAATAAGGAATAATAGAGCAGTATTTCCTGAAAAACTTAAGAGGTTGAAGAATATAGATAAAATAACAGAAATTCTTTGAACACACTTGAACACAGCCGCTGATGAAGTACCTGAAATCCCCTTTCTTTCAACGTTTCTGGGCTGTGCTGTCCGGTTCGATTCCGGTCTGCGGCATGATTTTAAGTGAGAGAAACGTTGATTTCACAGCGTTTCTCTTATTTTTTTGCTTATAGGTTTTGAACACACTTGAACACAATTTTTACAATCTGGGCTAGTGAATTACTCGGTAACTGAGTTACCGAGTAATTCACAATAAAGATAATAAGAGATAAACAGAAAGAGAGAAACGAAGTAATGTCACAAAAACAAAACACGTTAACAAGAACAGGAATCGTAGCACTTCTTGCCTGTGTATGCTGCATTTTATGGGGAAGTGCAATTCCGGTGATCAAGACGGGATATAGCTTGATGAATGTAGATTCCGCAGACACTGCCAGTCAGATCGTATTTGCCGGAATTAGATTTACATTGGCGGGAATTCTGGTTCTGATTTTTGCATCTGTTCGTGAGAAAAAGATTATAATCCCGGACAGGGAAATCCTGAAATATGCTGTGCCGGTATGTCTGGCTCAGACAGTAGGACAGTATTTTTTCTTTTATATAGGCGTTGCGCATACGTCCGGAGTTAAAGGTGCTATCATTACCGGGCTTGGAAATTTTATCGCAATTTTATTGTCCTGCCTGGTTTTTCGAAAAGAACGTATGACGGGGAGAAAAATTGCAGGCTGTGTACTGGGATTTGCAGGAGTTGTAGTAATTAATCTTATGGGAAATTCTCTTGATATGGGATTTAAGCTGACAGGAGAAGGATTCATTTTGATTGCACAGCTTTCCTATGGAATCTCTACGGTACTGATCAATCTTTTTTCCAGAAAAGTCTCTCCGGTGGTATTGAGCGGAACCCAGTTTACGATGGGAGGGATTGTCCTGACATTGATTGGTATCGGAATGGGAGGTCATTTGGGAAATGTTACAGTGGGAGGTGTGGCTATCATCTTTTATCTGGCAATGGTTTCTGCGGTGGCTTATACACTCTGGTCGGTTCTGCTTGCATGGAACGATGTCTCGAAAGTTGCTATTTTTGGATTTGTCAATCCGTTGTGCAGTGTGATATTGTCCGCATTGATACTTGGAGAGGTAAAGCAGGCATTCAATATCGGAAGTCTGGTGGCTCTGATCCTGGTTTGTGCCGGAATTTATATTGTCAATGCGAAGGTAAAAGAATCGAAAAGAGAAATATAAAACCATGTAAGCAAAAGGGGTTGTTTTGAAAATGTAATTTAGGGATATCCCATAAATAAGCATAAAAAGTGAAGCAGACAAAACATCTGCTTCATTTTTTATACTTGTATTCTGTCTGCAACTTCGTTTCCCAGAACGATTTTTCGATTAGCGGAAGAAATGATCAGAGAGTCGTGGAATTTCTGAAGGACGCGGATCGTACTGCCTTCATGAATGTCCATATCGTTCATAGCTTTCATAACTTCTGGCAGTCCGAACATCCATTTGATCGTATAAGTGCTTCCCTGACTGGATTTTGATAATGAATGCATAAAAACAACCTCCTTGCATAGAAATAAGGCGGGTAATTAAAATTTACCTGGTGTCAGGTATTTGTCATACCTGAAATTGACAGAGACACATGGAAACGGATTACCATAAAATTACTAAAAGTTAATATCAGATAATTTGTTTCTTAAGTTTTAATAATTGTATAACTGTAAGTGCCAGTTCGTCAATTATAACATTATTCTATGAAATATCTGAATAATCCTTCATTTATTCAGATATTTCAGGCTGACTGAGGCTTTTTTATCTGTGCAATCAGATTCGCAGACAAGTAGATGATATAGTTATTTCGATAGATCAGGTAAGTCCCTGGATTCAATTCCGGATATCCGATTACTCGAAAGTTATTCTACGAATTTCAGATTTTCCAGAGCATAGCGGAGTGCCATGCACATCAGTTCATTTCTCGAACGTCCGCTTTTTGCAGATAATTTATCATATTCTTCCTGAAGTTCACGTTCAAGTCGGATGGTCATAGTAATAGATTTATCCTCTTTTTTATCAGTATATTTTGGCCGGACAATAAAATCTTTTGTCATGATTATACCTCCTATAATATAAAGTATAATTACAAGGCATTGACATTGATATATCACAAAACTATAATACATATATGTAACACTATACAAAAGAAAAAGCATTGCCATAGGTTTATATGCTACAAAAGAGGGGAATATTATAATTAGTGTAGCAGTAGATTTCCGGAATAATTTTACGTTTAAATTTCTTATTTCCGCATTACCATTGGTTGTTATAGCTACCACTACGTCTTGAAATAAAAATTTATCCGGAAAGATTATTTCAAGAATCAACTTGTTAGTACACTGATGATTAGCTGGGATTAATTTTTAGAGAGTTAGAAGAATAATGAAAAGTATAATTCAGAAATTGTACAATCTGTACATGGAAGAAAATGACAGGACAGACATTGAGAGGCTGAGAACACAGGGCGATGATCTGTGTAAAAAGAAAAGAGAGGATGCCTATCAGTCATACCAGAAACTACGCTCCAGGCTGACAGGAAACCTGGCAGAGGAACTGGACATACTGATGGATAAACATCTGGAAATATTTCCACAGGAATTGGAAAACAGTTTTGAGGCAGGATTTAAAACAGGAGCAAAATTGATGTGTGAAATTTTTTCAGAAGAAGCAGAGACAATAAAGAGATACGGTTCATTTCGTGACCAGTGACAAGAAAGACAAAAGCCTATAGATTTGCAGACAGATGCCCGTGGAGAAATCCGCGGGCATTTGTCTGAGGAATAACATCAGTTACGAGTCAAAATTCATTAAAAATCGCCTTTGATGATAGGATTTTGACTTGTATGTCTCGGGATAGTAGACTGCTGAATAGTTACAGCTATTCAATAAACTGTGATTGCATTTTCGTTACTTTAGACAGTCGCAGGAGATTTATCCTTATCAGCAGTTGCAAGAGTATTAAATGGAATCTCATTTAAAAGCCGCTCAATCGTATGCATATGCTCATTCATAATTTTTTCTGCAAGAGGTGCATCTTTGTCAGTTATTGCATGAACAAGTCGTGTGTGCTGAGAATCAATTTCAGGTGCATCGTTGTTCTTTTTCATAAAATAAGAACGTATTCCGGTAATCATGTTTTCTGTAAGCTGGGCAGAAGCATTCAACACGCTCAGGATTAATGGATTTGCAGAAATCTGTGCAATTTTCATATGCAGATCACGATCCAGATCACCGCGGACTTTTTCATCCTGGGTGCTGTCCAGTTTGGCAATAATAAGCTGGAGTTCAGCCGCATCTAATGGTGTACAGTTTTGGGCTGCGAGAAATGCAGCTTTACTTTCCAGTGCACCTCGAAGCTGCAGGGCATCCTGAATTTTACTGTTATACATATGAAACAGGATAGATAATGGCTCAGTAAGACAGTTGCGGAGATCTGCTGCAATATAATTAGCGCCGCCATGTACGCTGACGGTAATCCCCAGCAGGGAAAGTGCTTTCAGAACTTCACGTAAAGCAGGTCTGGAAATCCCGAATTCTTCAGCCAGAATACGTTCCGCCGGAAGAGCATCTCCCGGTTTCAGTTCTCCGGTCTGGATTTTCTCGATGATTTGTTTGAGAACATCATTGAATGTGCTGGTTTTATCTATTTTTCTAAACATCTATTTTCCTCTTTCTTTATCCTTTTGTCATATAGTGGAATGCACGTATATCCATTATTATAACTTATTAAAACACAGATGCAACTGTTTCTTTCTGTCAAGCCGGTGAGAACAGTGTTTTCGACTTTTTTATTGTCCCTTATGGTTATGAAGAGAAGCAAATAAGGAAAAACGATGTATACATGACGATGAAAGAACTGACATAAACAAAGTGAAAATGAATTTAAACAAGATGATATCAAAAAAAATGTAATAATACACAAAAAAATATCAGAAAATTCGTGAAAAACAACTGTTTTTTTATTTTTTTGTTGCAAGCATTGACAAAATAAGATGTATACCTTAATGTATACAACATAATACAAAGCAAACGAAAAGAAGTTTAGGAGGGCTTGAATATGATTATGAAATTTTTACAAAAAGTTCCTGCGGGACTGATGCTGGTTCCATTGCTTATCGGTGCGGTCATACATACATTGTTTCCGCAGGCATTGGAAATCGGTGGATTGACGACTGCTGCATTTTCTAATGCAGGGGCTGCCACATGTATGGGACTTCAGTTGTTCTGTCTGGGTACTACATTACAATTGAAGGATATGCCGGCAGTTCTGAAAAGAGGAGGTACATTATTATTATCCAAGTTTCTGATTGGCGCAATTCTTGGAATCGTTGTGGGAAAAGTATTTGGACAGGTTGGATTCTGGGGACTTACGGCATTATCAATTGTTGCCGGAGTTACGAACAGTAATGGTTCTTTATATTTATCTCTTGTAAAGACATATGGAGATGAAGCAGATGCTGCGACAGTAGCTTTGCTGGCATTGAATGATGGTCCGTTTTTTACTCTGCTGGCATTGGGAGCTTCCGGAATGGCAAGCATTCCTATGATGTCTCTTGTAGCAGTGATCGTACCGATGGTCTTAGGGATGATCATTGGAAATGTAGACAAATCAATGATGGAGTTTTTTGCACCTATGGCAGATATACTGATACCATTTGTCGGATTGACACTTGGAGCAGGTATTAACCTGAAAGACGTGGTTAAAGGAGGACCACAGGGAATCCTGTTAGGTCTGATCACAGTATTTGTCGGTGGATTTTTCACATTGCTTTTCGACAGACTTATATGCAAACAGCCGGGATATGCAGCATTTGCAGTTGCGTCTACGGCGGGAAATTCCGTTGCGGTACCGGCAGCGGTTGTGTTAATCGATAAGACGTGGGCTCCATATCAGGCGGTTGCGACAACACAGTTGGCAGCATCTGTTGTGGTCACAGCTATACTGGTACCGATTGTGACAAGTATCTGGGCAAAGAAATATGGATGTCCGCAATTATCTTCAAAATAAAAGGATATAAAAAAGTGCAGGAAAGCGGTAAAGTCCGAGTCTGCACTTTTTAACATATTGAATTTATTATATAGTCATAGAATCTGCATGAAAAGCAGCCTCAAAAGAAGCTTCTTTCGAGTGGTAGAGATGTTCTTCCATTGCTTTTGAAGCGAGTGTCCAATCCTGTTTCAGGCAGTATTCTACAATTTTCAGATGTTCTTGCTGCGAAGCTAACAGACGGTTGCGGCTCTTTCTTCCGGAATAGATACGAAGCCGTGTATTCTGCTGGGCTATCCTCTCATATGTGCTGATCAGATAATCATTACCTGTTGCATCGATAAACATTTGGTGGAATTGTTTGTCTGTTTCATAATATTCGTTCAGGTCAGAAACATTCGTGGTGTCTCGTTGAAAGATTCGAAAATAATTTTGATAGATTTCATCGGAGATTTTATTTCCGTAGTGCAGGATTGAAAAAGGCTCGATCAGAGTACGTGCCTCGTGAACCATATTGATCTCGCGTATGGTTAACGGAGCGACCATAATTCCTTTTTTGGGAAGGATTGTTACTAATCCTTCCTGTTCCAGACGGCCCAGAGCATCTCTGATAGGAGTCCGGCTTGCCTGGACATCTTCTTTGAGCATTTCTTCGTTGAGCAGAGCGCTAGGAGCATATTCGCAATTGATGATCTTGTCCTTGATAATATTATAAGCGTGTTGTTTTAACGTTTCTTTTTTCATAATCAGTCTACTTTCTTTTTTATTATTGAGAATATTATTGTATTCAATATTGTATATTATATCCTATAATTTTATGTTAGTCTATCAAAAAATTCAGGGTTTGGAAAATTAAGAGAGAAAAAATCTATTGTTATTATCAATAAAAGTATAAAAGAAGATTTGAGCAAAATAGACAAAAAAACAAGAAAGAATAAATATACCTTGACAAAGAATATCGTGAATGCTATGTTGTATACAACAAAGAATACATCAGAAAACACAACAAAATGGAGGAAGAGAAAATGAAAACAATTTTAATTGAAGAACCAGGAAAAGTCGTAATTGAAGAACATGAAAAACCGGTCCGCAAACCAGGAGAGGTACTTTTGAAAATTTTATATGGAGGAATTTGCGGAAGTGACCTTGGTACATACAGAGGAACTTTTGCATATGCATCATACCCAAGAGTTCCGGGACATGAGTTTTCGGGAGAGATTGTTGAGATTGATGAAAATGACAGAGGATTAAAGCCAGGCATGATCGTTACCGTTAACCCATACTTTAATGATGGTACCTGTTATTCCTGCCAGAGAGGACTTCTGAATTGCTGTGAACACAACGAGACAATGGGTGCACAGAGAGATGGCGCATTTTCAGAGTATGTCAGCGTTCCGATCGAACGTGTATATGATGGAAAAGGGCTGCCGGCAAAAACACTTGCATTAATCGAACCATCCTGTATTAGCTGGCATGGTGTATCGAGAGCAAACGTAAAAGAAGGAGATAAAGTTCTGGTCGTAGGTGCCGGCACGATTGGTGTACTTGCAGCAAATGCAGCAAAAGCAAGAGGAGCCGAGGTTTATATAGCAGACATAGCAAAAGAAAAACTGGATTATGCGGTAGATACATTTCAGTTAAAAGGTTCAATTCTGAATACTTCAAAAGAAAAATTGGAAGAAGAAGTGCAGAGAATTACGAATGGGAATGGATTCGACGTGACAATTGAAGCGGTTGGACTTCCGTCTACATTCCAGAATTGTATCGATTGCGCAGCATATGGAGGAAGAGTGGTTCTGATCGGTGTAGGTAAGAAGAATCTGGACTTTAACTTCACGATTATCCAGAAAAAAGAATTGAATATCTTTGGATCAAGAAATGCTTTAAAGAAAGATTTCCTGGAACTGATCGATCTGGTAAAAGCAGGAAAAGTCGATTTGGAGAAGATTGTGACAAATACTTATAAACTGGACGAAGCAGACAAGGCATTTAAGGAATTTTCAGAAAATGCGGGATCCATGTTAAAGGTTGTGATCGATTTTACAAAATAAAAAGGTAAGGGGGACGAAAGAATGCCCGGAAAGAAAGAATATATAAGAATAAATCCGGCGGATTCCGTTGCAGTTGCATTGCAGCCACTTGCGAAAGGAACCGATATTATCCTGGATGATGTCCAGTTTGCACTTCTGGAAGACATTCCACAGGGACATAAATTTGCATTGCATACGATAGAAGAAGGAGAGCCCGTTATAAAATACGGGAATCCGATTGGCCATGCAAAAGTGAATATTCCGCAAGGAAGCTGGGTTCATGTACATAATATGAAAACGGGGCTTGGAGACCTGATTGCCTACACCTATCATCCGGAAAAAAAGGATATAAAAAAAAGAAAACCGGATGAATTCATGGGATTCCGAAGAGTGGACGGAAGTGTAGGGGTGAGAAACGAGATATGGGTCATCCCGACAGTAGGATGTGTTAACAGTGTTGCGGAAAAAATAGCAGAATTATCCCGAAAATATTGTCAAGGCAGTGTTGACACAGTAGTTGCATTTCCACATCCATACGGGTGTTCACAGATGGGAGAAGACCAGGAAAATTCAAGAAAAATCCTGGCTGATCTGATCAATCATCCAAATGCAGGAGGGGTATTGGTTCTGGGACTTGGATGTGAAAACAGCGGTATAGATATTCTGAAGCAGTATATTGGTGATTACGATGGAGAACGCATAAAGTTCTTAAATGCACAGGACTGTGACGATGAACTGGAAGAAGGCGTTCGTGCTGTGAGAGAATTATCGGCGTATGCAGGAACATTTAAGAGAGAACCAATCCCATGCAGCGAACTGATCATCGGTATGAAGTGCGGGGGATCAGATGGGTTATCAGGCATTACTGCAAATCCTACGGTTGGAGGTTTCTCTGACCTGCTGATATCCAGAGGAGGGACAACGATTCTTACAGAGGTTCCGGAGATGTTTGGAGCGGAGACGTTGCTTATGAACCGGTGTGAGAATGAACAGTTGTTTGACCAGACGGTGCATCTGATCAATGATTTTAAGAATTATTTTACCTCGCATAATCAGACGATATATGAAAATCCGTCACCGGGAAATAAAAAGGGAGGCATCTCAACGCTGGAAGACAAGTCACTGGGATGCGTGCAGAAATCGGGAACTGCACCGGTAAAAGGTGTCCTTGCTTATGGTGAACGTGTGAAAAATAAAGGTTTGAATCTTTTAAGTGCACCAGGGAATGACCTGGTTGCCTCAACTGCATGTGCTGCGTCGGGGGCACATATTGTTCTGTTTACTACAGGACGTGGAACACCATTTGCGTCTCCTGTACCGACAGTTAAGATATCATCAAACGATCGGCTGTATAACAAGAAGAATAACTGGATTGATTTTAACTGTGGGGAACTGGTAAAGGAAAAAAGTGTAGAGGAATTATCACAAAAGCTTTATGAATATGTTCTGAAGGTTGCAAGCGGGGAAAAAGTTAAAGCCGAGGAAGCAGGATTCCATGATATGGCAATCTTCAAACAGGGAGTAACGCTTTAAATTACCATGCATTCGGAAGAAGCTGCCAGTGGCAGGTTCTGGAGATTACGGAAGGAAAGGAACGTATATTTATAATGAAGAAATTAAACTATGAAGTATTAAAAGAAAGCGGTTATAAAGGTTATGTGTTAAAAGATGCACCGGAAAAAGTGCTTCAGTTTGGAGAAGGCAATTTTATGCGTGCATTTGTAGATTATTTTATCGATATGATGAATGAAAAAGCAGGATTTAACGGAAAAGTTGTTCTGGTTCAACCAATTCGGAATGTAGAAGGGGGATTCCGGCTGAATGACAGAATTAACGAGCAGGAAGGACTTTACACATTATTTCTGCGTGGATTTCAGGATGGAAAGAAAGTGAATGACAAGAGAGTCATCTCCAGTGTAAGCAGATGTCTGAATGCTTATGAAGACTACGAAGAAGTCATGAAATGCGCAGAAAATCCAGAACTTAGATTTATCCTGTGTAATACAACAGAAGCGGGAATCCGTTATGACGCAGAATGTAAATTTGAAGACAAACCAGGAGAATCCTATCCGGCAAAACTGACACAGTTTATGTATCACAGATTTGAAACATTTGGAAAAGAAGAAGGAAAAGGTTTCATTATACTTTCTTGCGAACTTATTGATGATAATGGAAAAGAACTGGAAAAATGTGTGCTGAAATATGCAAAACAGTGGAATCTTGGAGAAGAATTTATTACATGGATTCAGAAGGAAAATGTATTTTGTTCTACACTTGTTGACAGAATTGTTACAGGATATCCAAGAAATGAAGCTTCGGCCATCTGCGAAGAACTCGGATATGAGGATAATGTTCTGGATACAGGAGAAATCTTTGGATTCTGGGTAATTGAAGGCCCGCAGTCAATCAAAAAAGAATTTCCGATTGAAGAAGCAGGTCTCCCAATCCTTATCACAGATAATCATAAACCTTACAAACAGCGGAAGGTACGTATCTTGAATGGTGCACATACATCCTTTGTGCTGGGGGCATATCTTGCTGGTAAAGATATTGTAAGAGATTGTATGAATGATGAAGTTATCTGTAGATTTATGAACAAGACAATCTACGATGAAATTATTCCGACCCTGGACCTGCCGAAAGAGGAGCTTATTGACTTTGCGTCAGCAGTGACGGAACGTTTTAAAAATCCATTCATTGATCATGCATTGTTGGCAATTTCCCTGAATTCAACATCAAAATGGAAAGCAAGGGTTATGCCGTCTCTGAAGGAATATGTAAAGCGAAAAGGTACACTTCCAAAATGCATTACGGCTTCCTTTGCATTCTACATTGCATTCTTCAGCGGACATACGCTGACAGAAGAGGGTCTTATCGCAGAGAGAGAAGGAAATACATACACTGTAAAGGATGACAGAGAAGTACTTCAATTCTATTACGAACACAGAGAAGACTCAACAGAGAAGATGGTACACGCAGTATGCAAGAATACAGAATTCTGGGGAGAAGATCTTACAGAAATTGAAGGATTTGAATCAGCAGTTTGCGGATATCTGGATCAGATTCGGAAAGAAGGAAGCTATTCCGTTATGAAATCTCTTATTTCGCTTGACTAAGGAGCTATGAAATGAATAAAATACTGAAAAAATTAGAGCAATTTGGAATTGTGCCGGTGGTTGTGCTTGAGGATGACAAAGATGCTGCTTTGCTGGCGAAAGCTCTGTGCGATGGTGGACTGGCATGTGCGGAGGTGACGTTCCGCACAGCTGCCGCCGAAGAATCTATTCGTATCATGTCGGAAAAGTTTCCGGAGATGGTCGTAGGAGCTGGAACTGTTCTGACAGTAGAACAGGTTGACCGTGCGGTGAAGGCTGGAGCGCAATTTATTGTAAGTCCGGGATTCAATCCTGTTGTTGTGAAATATTGTATCGATCATGAGATTCCGATCACTCCGGGTGTCGTCACACCAAGTGAAATGGAACAGGCAATTGCGATGGGACTTGAAGTTGTCAAGTTCTTCCCGG